>Ga0208375_1003314_pt1 | contig 13877 bp, 20 predicted proteins | sample RifOxyD1_FD_184038 | JGI IMG/M metagenome (GOLD analysis project Ga0208375, IMG submission 184038) | Soil microbial communities from Rifle, Colorado - Rifle Oxygen_injection D1 (SPAdes) | ecosystem: Environmental > Terrestrial > Deep subsurface > Rock core/Sediment | place: Rifle, Colorado... | reverse complement strand
CCCCAGGGCCAAAACTCAAGACCCCCGAGGAGCTAGAGGCCTATCTCAAGGCCAGCCAGGGTAGGCTGACACGGGAGATGGACGATGAGCTGGTCCGGGCCTTGGTGCTCGAAAGCAAGGGTCTGAAGAGCCTGATGGAGACCCTGGACGCAGGAGGCCTTGGGTACATCTACAGCCGTTACCAGCGGATTTCTGGGGAGTTGAACCATGCCGTTTGAACTGTTCGTCAACTTTGAGGCGGAGCAGGCGGTGCTGGGCTCGATCCTCACAGAGAACCGCTGTGTGGCGGAGGCAGCCAGCCTCCTGACCCCAGCGCACTTTGGCACCCTGGCCCACCGCTGGACTTTTGCGGCGATGCTGGAGATGGCGGAAGCCAACCAAGCGATAGATGAGTTCACCCTGGGGGGCCAACTCAAGGGGATGGGCAAACTGGAGGAGGTTGGGGGGTATGCCTATCTGGCCGAGTTGGCGCTCATGAGGTTTGCCCCGGCCAACCTCTGGGACTATGCCGGGATTCTGGTGGAGCAGTACACCGCTTCCAAGTTGCTCAAGGCCCTTGAAGAGGGTGCCGAAAGGCTCAAGAGCGGGAAGGCCAAGGCCGGGGAACTGATCGAGTTGGTGATCACCAAGGCCCAGGGACTGCGAGACGGGCTGGGAACCAAGTCCAAGGTGATCACCCTGGCCGACTGCATGGTTCCGATCTTCTCGGAGGTGGGGGCCGTCTCGGAGGGCAAAAAAAACTTCGCCTTGCCGACCGGTCTTGGCCCCATTGACCAAAAGCTTGGGGGCGGAATGCACCACGGCGACCTGATTATCTTGGCCGCCCGCCCTTCGATGGGCAAGACCTCGCTGGCCATGAGCATTGCCGAGTCGGTGGCGGTTTCCCACAGCCAAAAACAGGTCTTGATCTTCAGCAAGGAGACGGGTTGGAAGTCCTTGGTACGGGACCGGATCATCCCGATCCACTCTGGGATCAGCTCCACCAAGCTGCGCAATCCAGGCCAGATGGTGGCCGAGGACTGGGAACGATTGGCGATGGCCACCGACCGACTGAGCGGGGTTAGAAACCTCAAAATCTACGACCACGGCGGAATGCGGGTGGGGGATGTCCACCGGGTCATCTCTCAAGAGGCCGAAAGGGACGGTCTTGATCTGGTGATCATCGACTACCTGCAACTTTTTGATGAAGCCAAGGGAGGGGAGACCAGGGCCTTGGAGATCGGCAAGATCACCCGGCGGATCAAGGAGTGCTGCTTGTCCTTCCACATCCCGATCCTACTCTTGAGCCAGCTCAACCGTGAGGTGGACAAGACCAGCCGCAAGCCTAGGCTCTCGGACCTGAGGGATTCGGGGGCCATCGAGCAGGATGCGGATGTGGTGATCTTCATCCACCAGGAGCAGGAGGAGTCCCAGTTGAGGGACCTGATCTTTGAGAAAAACCGAAACGGCGAAACCGGGACCGCTCAGTTGGTCTTCCTCGCTGAGCGTACCCAGTTCCGGTCCCCGACCAGGGACGACTACCAAACCACCTACCCAGGGAAGTCGAGATGAGACAGTCGAAGGTAAAAGAGTTGAACGCCCTGGCTGTGAGGGTCTGCATGGTGGCAATCGCAAACGGCAAGGTTCCGAATGTGAAGGGGACCAGAAGGAAGTTGAAGGAGGCGTATAAGGCGCATCAAGGTCCACCCGACCAATTCGTCCAACTGGTGGAAGCCGGGATCAAAGTCGCTATGGAGAAAACCCAGGGAAAAAAAGAGGCAAAATGAACTACATCCCCCAACCCCAGCAGAGCTTCAACGGTTTGGCCGTTGAGTTCATCCAGCACAACTCCGAGCTGTGGCTCACCGGCGAGCAGATCGGGCGGGCCTTGGAGTATTCCGAACCTCGCAAAAGGATCTTCGACCTCTATACCCGAAACCAAGAAGAGTTGGACCGGTATAGCTGCGTCCTCAACTTGCGGACGCAGGATGTAAACGGCCATGAACAAAGGCGTGAGGTCAGAATCTTCAACGAGGAAGGGGTGATGGTCTTGACCATGCTTTCGAGCCAGCCCAAGGCGGCTGAATTTCGCAAGTGGGCGGTCCAGGTGATCAAGGGACACCGCAATGCTGCCCCAGGGTTCAGTATCCCTAAATCCCTCCCCGAAGCCCTAGAAGCCTACGCCGCTGAGATTAGGGCCAAGGAAACCCTGGCCCAAGAAAAGGCCGCTTTGGAAGCCAAGGCCCTTGCCGATGCCCCCAAGGTGGAGTTTGCCAAGCAGGTGGAGCGGGCCAAGGATTCCCTTTCGATCCAAGAGTTCGCCGCCAGCCTTGGGATCAAGGGGATGGGGCAAAACAACCTGTTCGACTGGTTGCTGACCAATGGCTACCTGATGAGGTCCAAAGGCAAGGGCACCCCCTTGCCGATGCGCCAGTACATCGAGGCCGGGCACTTCCAGGTGATCGAAAAAGCCTTTGAAGACCGGCACGGGATTGACCGGCTCGCCCAAAAAGTTTTGATCACCGGGAAGGGGCAAATCTACTTCACCAAGCGGATCAAGGAATCGTTGGAACCCATCGGGGACGAGAGCCATGCTTAGGCTTAGGCGCAGCGGTGCAAAACGGCTGGGTTTGTCCCCCGCCAAAAAGAAGGGCCGGACCCCCGGCACCAAGGTCGAGATGGACGGGCACCTCTTCGCCTCCAAGAAAGAGGCTTCGATCTACCTTGAGTTCAAGGCCGATCCGAAGGTCAAGATCCTGGGGATCACCCCCCTGTTTCCCCTCCTGGATGGCTTTACCCGGCCCAGTGGGGAGAAGGTCAGGCCGATGGTTTACACCGCCGACTTCCTGATCCGGCACCAAGACCAGGCCCAAGAGATCGTGGTCGAGGTCAAGAGCAAGGGAACCGCCAAGATGGTGGACTACCAGCTCAGAAGGAAGCTGTTCCTCGCCAAGTACACTGATTACCTCTTCTTGGAGATCATCCTGGAAGGGAAACACCGAACCGAAAAACTCATTTAGGAGGAAAAAATGTCGAGCTTCAACGAGATCACCCTGATCGGTCGCTTGGGCCGGGACCCAGAGGTCAAGGTCGGCCAAAACGGAGAACCCTACTGCTTCTTGCCCCTAGCCGTTGATGAGTCCTGGACGGACAAAAACGGGCAGAAGCAGGGCAGCACAGAGTGGTTCAACCTGTCCTTCTCCAAGAAGCTGGCCGATGTGGTGGGTCAGTACTGCCGCAAGGGGTCCCTGGTCTTTGTCAAAGGGAGCGCCAAGGCCACCTCTTACGAGGGGAAGGACGGGAAGATTGTTGCCCAGGTGACCGTCAGGGTCTTCACCCTGCAACTGCTCGACCCCAAAGGGAAAGACCAACAGCAGCAGCCTGCCCAAGGCGGTTATGGTGCCCCCCAGGGCGGGTACCAACAGCCCCAACCCAAAGGGGGAAACCAGCAGGGCTACGGCCCCCGCCCTCGGTAAAGGAGGAAGCTTGAAAAAGAAGCTGCTTCAAGTCCTGTTCTGGACCACCATCCTGGGGGCCGGGGCCATTGCCTACAGCCGGGAGCTAGAAGGTATGATCGAGGTGATCCACCAGCAACAGGAGATCCTCAAGCGCCTGGACCGGATTGAAGAGCGACTTGGGGCCTTGGGGGCAAAGCACCAGGTGACCTTGACCGCCTACTCTGCCCGGCCAGAGGAAACCGACAACACCCCCTGGGAGACCGCCTGCCTGACTAGGCCGACTCCTGGGACGGTGGCGGTAAGCCGGGACCTGGAAGCCAGGGGTTGGACCTGCGGCAAGCGGGTCTGGGTTGCGGGGTATGGGCTCCTGGTGGTCAATGACCGGATGCACAAGCGCAAGCGCAACCAATTGGACCTTTTTTTTGAATCAACCGAACGGGCCTTGGTCTTTGGCATCCAGCCGGGCAGGCAGGCCGCTCTTTTGGAGATGTGAGGCATGAATCCTTTGGCAGTGGAGAGCCGGATCGTTTTCTCGTACCGGCTCAAGATTTCGGACCTACAGAAGAACCACCTGCACAGGACCCTGCCTTTGGTGGGGGAGAGGGTCTTCCAGGAGTTGGCCGAAGAGACCAGGGCGCTCTTGCGGGGGGGCATCCCCTACTTCGTCCTGGTTGAGAGCGGGAGCCCCAATGGGTTTGAGTTCACCGGCGGGGTCGCCAAGGTCTTCACGGCCAAGCCGGTGGGCGAAGGATGAGTAAGACGGGGCTTAGCTCTGGGTGGTCCCTTCCCTCCGAGGTGGAGGGGATCGTCAACCGGGTCCACAAGATTGGGAATCAGCTCCACAAGGAGTTGGCCATTTTCGAGGAAGAGCTCCTGAGGATGCATGGAGACCTGGCAGGCTACTTCGACTTTTTGGGGAGCCGCCAAGCCGAATACCACGCCAAGATGAACCTGGCCTACTGGCAGCGGAAGTTGGTCTATCACAAGGAGGCCAACATCGCCCGCAAGGCTTCCGACACCTCAAGCTGGAATCAGGCTGAATCCTTGGCTCACGGCCAGATTGAGGCGGAAATCCAAGAAGAGCTGGAGATGGTCTGGCGTTACGAGACCCTCAAGTCGATCTGCCAAGCGATCCAGTTTTACCGGGAGAACATCGTGGAGAGGATCAGGAACCTTAGAAAGGAGCAGGAGGCCATGCGGACGGCATCCCTCATGGACCGCATTCTCCAAAACATCAGGCAGATTGGGAGACAAGGATGACCGAGAGGATCAAGGTGGATCAGGCCATGAAAAAGGCCGGGTTGGTCCCGGCGGACCTGGCCAGGGAGCTCAAAATCCCGGTCCAGAAGCTGCGCAATTGGCTTTGGCTGATTGGCGACCCGCTATCCAAAGCCCAAAAGTCAAAGCTTTACGCTCGCCTGGGCCTCCAGGTAGAGGTGAAGGGAACCTGCAACTGGCCCACCCTCATCAAAGGGGCCAAGGGTTGCGCCAAGAGCCAGTTGCAGGGAGCCCTCCCATCGGCCCCATCTCCGATTCCTAAAGACCAGCCCTACCGCTCCAAAAAGACCTTGGGCCTTGCCCAGGATCAGGCCTGTGTCCGTTGCGGGAAGAAGGACGGGACGGTGGTCTCTGCCCACTACGCCGGACTCGGACAGAACAGAGCCGGGAAAGCGATGGGCCAGAAAGCGGGGGACCTGTTCTCTGCCTTCTTGTGCTCGACCTGCCACGCCGAAAAGGACCAGTACCTGACTACCAAAGGCCTGCTGACGGACCAAGAGCGTTTGCAGCTTGAAAACGAATGGCTCTGGGACATCCTCAAGACCATTGAACGCAAAGCCAAGGGAGGCCATGTCGAACTTTAACTGTGAGAGGTGCGGGGCTTCGATCCTCGAAGGGCCAGGCGGGGCCTATGAGACCGGCTGTGAACATCATCCGAAGAGGGAGCCGACAGGATCGGCCTACCGCTCGACCTGCCAAAACTGCGGGGCAACTGGGCTGATCCTGGCGGGGACTTGTCGGGTCTGCCTGACCTGCGGAGAGACCCAGGGGAGCTGCGGATGAACTTTGAAGCCCCAGAGATGGAAGTGTACCTGGACCGGGCGAAGTCCCTTGGGGTTGAGCTGGTCCAGGGTTCGGTCTCTCTCAAGAAAAACTCCGTGTCCTTCACCTGCAAGGAGCACGGACAGACCCGGCAAATGATCCATGTCTTCATGGGGCTCAAAGGCGGGTGCCCGGAGTGCAGGAAAAGAAAAAAGCAGAGCAGTAGAGAAGACGGGGGGCTCCAAGAGGTTGGGCTCCCTGATTGGGTCTCCCGGTGCATTTAGGCAACCGGGGGCAAAAGCACCGTAGCGAAAGAGAGGCGCTCAGATCGCCCCCTGACGGTCCCGGAGTAGCTACCGGGGTTAGCCCCAGCGGGCGGATCGGACCACTATCGGCGGACAAAGACCCTTAGGACGGAAAACAAGCCAAAAGGGGAGCTGGTAGCAGGAGAGGGACGGATTCCCAACCCGTTCCCATTTCCTTGGGAGAATAGCCCAAGGCGGTGTTCATAGGCCCACAATGAGAAACGAAAGAGGACCACATGGATGAGATTCGGTTGTTTAAGTTGGTAGGGAGCGTTTGGGTCGGGCTCTTGGGGATGGTCTGCATTCTGGGCCATCTCTTGGCGGGACCAAACCCAATTTCCCTGACCCTCGGGAGCGCCTTTATGGCCCTGGCCCTTGTGGCTCTGGCCAGCCTTTATCTTGAGGGGGGCGAAGATGGGGAGTGACAACTGCTGGGAATCAAACGCAATGGGTTGCAGTGGCTGGAAGTCGGTGCCGACCTATGTCGAGCCAGCAATGGTTCCAGTTTGCCCTCTGAGCACTGCTGCCAATTCGGCCTGCTACGCTTCCTACTGCCCCACTGAAACCGTCCGGGAACATATCGAATGGCTAAGGAAGCAGATACCGCACCCCGAGGCAAAGCAATGAACATGAACTGGCGCAGGAAGCACAAGCGCAAGAGAGAAGCCCACTGGAAGGACCTGCTTGAGGCCAAATGCTGGGCAGCGATCCAGGACAAGCAACAATCAAAGCACAAACCAGCCAGACGGGCGGTCCGCTGGTTGGATGCCATAAAACGAATCTGGAAATGGGTTGGAAGATGAAAGAGAGCAGCATGGCTCCTGAGCCACTCAAGCCCTGCCCCAAGTGTGGCGGGGAGGTTTTTCTGACGGTGGCGGTGTCCGTCCTCTGCCAGGAATGCAGATCGGAATGGATCCTCCCCAGGGTCTGGAACGCTGCCCAGAGCGTCCTGGAATCGGAGGAGCGACAAGCGGCCAAGGGCCAGAGGTAGAGATGACCAGCTACCGAATCGTCAAGCTGGGCGAGAACCACTTCCGAATCCAAAGGCGGGCCTTGCTGTGGCCCTTTTGGAAGTACCTGTGCAACATCTTCGGGAAGCCTTGCGAGTGGGGAGACCTGGAGATTTGCCGGATCGTCTTAAAGGAACTCCAAGCGAGCTCCCCGAAGGAGCAAATGGAGGTGGTCTTAGAGGAGCCGCCTGCCTTCCAGGATGGGCAGAACAAGGGGGGAAGCTTTCCGCCAAATAGAGTGCCCAAGCCAGCGGTTCCAGCTCCCCAGAAAGACCGGTTGACCACCAAGGGCTTTGTCCCACTCTTCAATAAAGCCGAGGAAGAAGAAAATGGCCAAGCCAAAGCATGACTGGATTGGGCTAAAGGTTGAATTTGACCTAGGGGGGCACAAAACCCTCAAGGACTTTGCGGCATCCCAGGGGCTCAATTACAACCAAGTGAGGAACGCCTTTAAGGCCCTTGAGGGGCCTGCGTTGGCCGAGAAGTTGATCAAAAAGCGCACAAAAGAGAACGCTCGCCTAAAAAACGGGCTAGAAGCTTTATCCAATGGGATTGAGCCAGAAGCGCACAAATCAGAGCGCACAAATCTCACCGATTCCACCGCACAAATCAAAGCGCACAAATCAATAACCGAAGCCAAAGCCCACCCAGAGGCAATCGGCGAGATAGAGTCGGAAAAGCGCACAAATCAAAGCGCACAAATCAAGCAGGGTTCCCGTGAGCGCCTGCGCACGGGCCGCCAAGAGACCTTCATCAACGAGAAGATCAGAGGCAAGACCAACACCGAGGCGGCCAAAGCAGCCGGTTACGCTAGGCCCTTCGAGGCAGGCTCCAGGCTGTTGGCAAACCCGAAGATTGCCTGTGAGATCATCAAGAGCCGTCAGCAGCTTCGGGAAGAGTTCAAGCATTTGGTGCGCTCTGGGATCAACAGGCTGGCCGAGATAGCCGAAACCGACCTCCAGGATGTGATGGACCTCTCCACCGGCGAGCCCAGGTTGGCGACCCAAGACGGGAGGCTTCCCAGGGGGCTTAAGAAGGTGGAGATCAAGACCTTCACCAACGAGGAAGGCACCAGCAGCGAGTACCGATTTGAGGTCCATGACCCGGCCAAGGCCATTGACCTGATCAACAAGCTCTTGGGCACGGCTGATGACAACTCCTACAACCACCTGGAAAGCGGGAACCCTGCGGCAGAGGAGATTTGGACCCGGTTCCTCAAAGGGGAGATCAACGCCTACCAAGCGGCTCACGCCTTCCAAGCCCAGGGGCTTGGGGTGCCTCCCTCGATCATGGCCCACATGAAGGCAGAGTTGACCATCCCAGACCCGCCCAAGGACATTGAAAGCCAATCCTTGGACTATGATGCCCTGGAAGCTAGAAGCCAGCGGTCCAAAGAGGAAGTGGAGCGCCAGCTCAAAGAGTTCCTGCCCCAACGGATGCTTGAACTCAAGCAGATCAGGGAAGAGTTTGGGGATGGAAACAACGGAGCCGAAGAATGAGCAAAACCGCACGGGCCTTTGAGATTGCAGCGCCAAGCCTGATCCCCAAACGAAAGACGGATGGGGCTGGCCCTGGGAGCCTTTTAGAGCACCCCCTTTACCCCAAGGTGATTGAGCGCTACCGGCGGGACTTCGCCCGGTATGTGCGGGAGGTCCACAACTACAGCCCCACTTGGCAGCAAGAGCCGGTGATGGAGGCCTGCAACCAGGAGGGGTTCCAGATCAGCGTGGTCTCCGGGCATGGCACCGGGAAAAGCCGACTCTTTGCCTCTTTCATAGACTTCAACCTCCGAATCTTCCCCTACTCCAACCTAATCCTGACCGGGCCGAACCTGGACCAGCTCAAAAAGGTGGCCTGGAAGGAGCTGGAGGGGATCAGCTTTGCCTCCGATGTAGCCTTCTTGTGGTGGCGAGGGTACTTCCAGATGATGGCCGAGAGCTACTTTTACAAGGACAACCCCAAGAGCTGGTTTGCTGGCCCCAAAACAGCCCCCATCGGCAAGCCCGAAAACATTGCGGGGATGCACAACCGGCGGTATGTGATCCTGGTCGATGAGGCCTCCGGGGTGGATGATGCGATCCTGGCCATCCTTCGAGGGGGTCTGACCGAGCAGGACAACTGCATGATGATGGTTTCCCAGGGGACCAGGAACACCGGCACCTTTTATGAGTCCCACCACCAGAACCGCCAGCTCTGGTCCTGCTTCCACATGGACAGCGAGCTTTCCCCCAGGGTTACGAAGAAGTTCATCCGGGAGCGGTTGATCGAATACGGGGGGTTTCACTCGGTCAACTACCAGATCAAGGTCAAAGGGAGCTTCCCCAACAATTTGGCTGGGTACCTGATCCCCAGGGTCTGGGCGGAGAAGGCGGCGGGCAAGGAGCTTTTGATTGAACACGACACCCCACCGGGGGTGGTGATCTCGGTGGATGTGGCCGGTGAGGGGCGGGACAGTTCGGTTTTACTGGTGGCCAGGGTGAGCGGGTACAAAAAGGAAAGGAAGCTGGAGACCTTGGCCCTCAAGGAATTCCCGAGCCTGGGCGATACCATGAAGCTCTCCCAAATCGTCTATGACCACTGGCGACAGCATGAAAGCGCCTCTGTGATTGTTGATTCTATCGGGGTGGGCAAGGGGGTTTGCGACCGGTTGGCAGAGATGGGGGTTGAGGTCCAGAAGTTCCGGGGTGGGGACGGGTCTTTTGAAAAAAAGCAATACTTCAACAAGCGGGCTGAATCCTACTGGTGGCTCCGGGAAGGGATTTTTGATGAGCGGGTCAAGCTCCCTTACAACACCAAGCTCTTTGACCAGTTGACCAACCTCCCCTACCTCTACTCCGAGGCCGGGCAGTTCAAGATGATGAAGAAGGAGGAAATGGCCAAGAAGGGAATCAAAAGCCCCGACTTAGTGGACGCTTACACTATGGCCATGTTGGCGAAATACCGGGCGGATGGAGCGGTCTTTTTGGATGAGGACGAAGAGGTGGCAGCAGCCAAGTCTTTTTTGGAACAGTTTGAGGGAGGGCTGGACGATGAGTGATGCGAAGCGGACCGAACAGGCGGTCGAGAAAGCGGACCGGGGTGTCAATGTGGAGTTCAACCAGGGCACCAAAGAGTACCATGTCTTCACCGACCAGGGCGCTCCCTTGATGTCCCCGTTTAAGGCCGTTGAAGAGAGTCAAGTCGCCCCTAGTGGCGAGAAACCGAAACCACAAACAAGGCAAACAGATATGACAGAGACAACAGGTCAAACAGGATTAACAAAGAAGGGCAAAATCTCCGGCTCTCGGTGGGTTACTTTTGGGGTTCTCTTGGCGGCGGTGGCCAATGCCTACTTCCTGGGCAAGATCGCTTTTGAAACCGCTTTCCTGTGCTCTTTTGCGGATGTGCTCTACCTAAGGTGGAGGGATTAACCGATGGAAGAGACAGGGCTCAGGTTTTTGGTGATCCGAAGCGTCTTCGGATGCTTTAATGTTGGGGTGATGGTGCGCTCCAAGGACGAGCAGTACTGGTTTGCGTTCGCCAAAAGACCGCACATCGCCCTGGTCTGCGAGCAAGAGAGGGTTGATCAAGAGGTCCTGGAAGGCAACCTCTACCGCTTGGCTGAACGGATGGCCGACCCCCTCTTCTGCGAGGCCCTCCCTACCGAGATCACAAAGCACTTCCAGGTTTTTTTTGAGGTGACTCCTTGGATCGGCTTCTCGAAGAAGGCGGAGCCCGGAGAGCTCCTGGGTCTGGCCTACCTCGACCAGATCAAGGCCCCGATGACCGGCCCGATTGTGGTGGTTGAGGCTAGGCCAAACGAACACACCCAAGAGCGGGCTTTTCGCCGGATGGATACCCAGTTGATCCACCACACAGCTAGATTTCGAGCCCTGGGCCTGGAGGGGTTGGAGCTGGAGCAGATCCTGGAGATGGACGAATCAAAGGCCCTGGAGCTCATTTGTCGTTTGAGGTGGCCCAGAACCCTGGGGAGGGCAACCTGCCCCTTCTGTGAAGAGACAGAAACCTATCTTGATGACCGGAACCGCAGGGTCTGGGTCTGCAAGACTTGCAAGAAGCGGTTCAAGGTCTTTTCCCTGACCCCGTTCTCTGGGCGAAAACTGAGCTACCGCCAAGTGCTTTATCTCCTTTTGGCGGTCAAGGGTAGTGGGGCTGGGGCGGTTTTGGGCTCCGTCTTCTCTGGGTATGACCGGCGCTCCCTGGACGAGGTGATCTTGACGATCCGGGAGCACATTGGCCCAGACCTAGTAATCCCTACCCTGCCAAGCTTCAAACGGGGCAAGGGGGGGCGGCTGGTCTCCCCACTCATTGCCCAAAGGGCTTCCTACCGCCGTGAGCTTGAATCCATCTTGGGCGGGGATTGCCGGAACAAGGCCCACATCGAGCTGGCCAGACGGATTTGTCGTTACATCCTCTACGATGGAGTGCGGACCCAAAAGCGCAAGACGGTCGAGGAAGACTTCCCTGACTCTCCAGACCGGGCTTGGTGGTTCTATACCCTGCTTTTGGACCAAACCTTGAGCTACTTGGCCTCCTTCATCAACAAAACCCAGTCCCAAACCTGCTATGGCTGATCTAAAACCTCTTTTTACCGCAAGCCTAGTGCTCCAAGACAAGTACGAGCTGACCGGCGTTTTGGACCCTGGGGCGGGGCGGGTGGTCTTGGCCAAGCTGGAACGAATCTCCGATCAGCGGGGCCGGTTCAGCGAGGAAAGGCTCATCAAAAAAGCCCAGGCGATGAGCCAAAAGGGCGGGGTGGTCCTGATTGAGGATTCCCCAAACTCCCTGGTGGGGCGGAACTTGAACACCATCCTGTTGCAAGACCAAGACCGAGGTTCTGGTCGGGTCAAGCGGGATCTTTGCTTTGAGCAGTTCATGCGGGCCTACCAGTCCGGGAAGGTAACGATTGACCCTGGGATCAATCTCAGGGTCCCGGTTGAATCCGAGTACCGCATCCGGGTGGATGCCAACGGAAAGACCCTCTACGAGTTTGAGGAAGAACTGGGGTGTGATCTTAGGGCTGTCCTCTTGATGGCCTCTTTTCTGTACGCCAGACCGATGGACTCGAACTTCATTGAGGAAATGTTTGGCTTTGACGGGGGCGATGAAGAGGAGGACCCGTTTCTTCGGACCATCCAAAGCCTTTATCGGAGCGAATTTGGCGGGTAGCCTGCAAACTTGTGAGGGTAAAACTGCAATCTTGTGAGGGTACCCCTAGGCCGGGTTTTTAAAGCCTCTCTCTTAGAATGGCCGTGAGCAAAGCCCCCGTGCATGGGGGACATCAACACGAACCCATTCACGCAAAAGCGAGAGAGCTATGAGCCACAAAGAATACATGGAGATGGAGCAACGGGGGGCCGAGTTGGTCAACGCTCTGATCTCCCTTCCCCAGAAGTCCTCCGACATCACCCGGTTCAACGAATCTGCCGACAGCGAAAAGACCCTTGAGGAAAACCGACTGTTTGGCCGGTTTATGAGCCAAGAGGCCAAGAAGATCGCCCTGGGCATCCATGCCTCCGTCACCGAACATTTCTACGAGACCTATGGGCACAACCCGAGCGATGCGCTGATCGCCGCTGCGGGCAGCGCCTTGGAGAACAGCTTGGAGACGATCAAGCAGTTCTACGAAGCCAACGGCCAGACCGAAGAGGCCGACATCAAGACCCTGGAGGTCTTGGCTGGCCTGATTGAGCCGATCATGTACCAATCGATTGCAGCTCAAACCACTGTCCCCATTTTCAGCGCCCAGCGCAGGGCCAAGTACTTCCGCCGTGAGAGGTTGGCTGGCACCGCAAGGGCTGGAGTGGCCCTGAACGCCAACATCTCCGATGGGCTGATGGGGGCCTATGCCGCCATGCAGGGCCGCTACAAAATGTCGGTCAACCCGGACGGCACCGCAAGGGCCGCTGGCACCCCGGACGGAGTGGCCGCTACCTTGACCTACGCCCTAGGTCACGCCATGAAGAAGAACATTGTGATCTGGCTGGATCATGCGATTATCGCCGTCTCCGACCCGACCGGCGGGAACTCTCTGATCTCCAAGTCGGCCACCTACCCGATCACCGCCTCCACGGTGGATTACGCCGCCGGTACGATCTCGATGACCTTCGGGGCACCACTGGCGGTGGGAAAAATCCCCATGCTCTGGTTGGAGACCAACCTGGAGAAAGCCCCGACCCAGGTGCCCAAGATCACCTACGAGTACACCGAAAGCTCCCTTGAGCCGCATTCCTTCGCCGTTGCCGCCGTCAACACCTTGATGGCTCAACTGGCTGCCATGAAGGGCTTTGGCCACAACCTCAAGACCTTCTCGGTCAATGATGTGGTGATGGTGATGGTCAAGTCGCTGGACAACCAGATCATCCTCGACCAGATTTACGCCGCCGGACGGCGGACCTTCACCTGGGATCGCACCGTCCCCGCCGGGGCCTCCTACTCGCCCCAGGAACATTACCGGAGCTTCATCGAGAAGTGCAACGAAGCCGACTTGGCCTTGTTGAACGACACCAACGGCAAAGCCGGGTTGGACTTCATCTATGCCGGTGATGACCTGATCAAGTTCTTCATGGACTTGAACGCCTTGGGGGTCCCCTCAATCTGGCAACCCCGTGGCACCATGATCACCGAACGGATGCGCAACCAGCCCCATTATCTGGGCCTGTTGAACAACCGGATCAAGGTGTACGCCATCCCCGGCAATTCGATTGTGACCCCCTGGGATGGGGTTCGGGCCTTGGCCGCAAACGAGGGCATCTTCGGCGGGATCGGGCGGGACTACTTTTCGGCTGGCTTTGTCACCGGCGCTTTCCAGGCTCCTTTCCCCTTCACGGTGCTGATGAACGCTCAGTTCCAGGAGCAGGAAATGCTCTACGCAGAGCAGTACTCGGAGATGGTGAGCGCACTCCACTACGCCAAGCTCACGATTTTGGCTTCTTAAGCCGGTGATCAACGGGGGCCGCTAGTCGGCCCCTTCCACAAACCATAGCCGAAGGAGAGAGACCAATGGCCAAGCACAAACAAGGGGGCGATGCCTCCATTGAAGAATTGAAGACCGAGAACGCAGAGCTTCAAGCCCTGGTTCAGGC
>Ga0208375_1003310_pt1 | contig 13885 bp, 12 predicted proteins | sample RifOxyD1_FD_184038 | JGI IMG/M metagenome (GOLD analysis project Ga0208375, IMG submission 184038) | Soil microbial communities from Rifle, Colorado - Rifle Oxygen_injection D1 (SPAdes) | ecosystem: Environmental > Terrestrial > Deep subsurface > Rock core/Sediment | place: Rifle, Colorado... | reverse complement strand
TCAAATTCTTCGCCAAGGGGAGCAAACGCGCCCTCTTCATCATCCATTTTTAATTTTAACAAATCTGTTTTTATGTGTATGGGATGCATCCCAATTGCGGCAAAAATGCTTTCATTTGCCTCTGCTAATTCAACCGCACGTTGCGATGTTTCATATTTTGTACCCACATCAATACAAACAACGCCCTCTTTTCGAGTTCGTTTGATAACTTCATCTCTGTCATTATCATACGCTTTAAAACTCAAATGCGAATGTGTGTCTATAATCATATTTTTATATTATCTTATAATTTAAAACAAAAAAAGAAGCAGGTTGCCGTAGCTTCCTGCCAAATGCTGTCTCTGATCTAGCGGTCGCTTCTCTTAAGAAGGTGGCGGAAAAGACTCCTCACCCTCGAAAAGAAAGTCTGGAGGCAGAGCCTCCTTGCGCTCTGCCGGTTTTTGGCCTGCTTTGTTATGATCTTCCAGTTTGTTGCGACGGATTGCGTCGAACACTTCGCGCCGGTGCACAGGAACTTCCCTGGGCGCCTCAACTCCCAAACGAACCTTGTCTCCACGGATTTCCACGACCACGATGGTAATGTCATTGTCAATGACAATACTCTCATTCTTCTTGCGGGATAGCACCAACATTGTAAGTCTCCTTGCCTGAGCGGGAGGGATATCTGCTCCAATCCAACAGCCTTGTCAGATTTGAAAGAGCCAATGTTATTTTATCAAATAAGATTAATTTGTCAAGACAAAATAATTCTTGGGAAAAGCGGCTCCGATTTTCCTATTTCCACGGCTTTTTTGATTTTTTCTGATGTTTCTGGTAAAAATGGTACAAGTAAATCCGATATTTCTCTTAAGGAAAAAAACAAATCATTTATAACCTCTGATTTTTTTGCCTGCCCTGAGCTTGTCGAAAGGGTTTCCCAGAGCTTTTCTTCGTTTATATATTTGTCGCAAAAACTTATCAGCTCCCAGATATCTGCCAGTGCTTCGTTAAATTTAAAATCTTCTATTGCTAATTTGTATTTTTTTTGCGTTTTTTTTATTTGTTTTGACAATTTAGAATTTGAGCATTTATTTAAAATTTCGAATTTAAAATTTAAAATTTTACTGGAGATTCCCAAAGTTCTTGCCACAAAATTACCAATTCCTCCCGCCAAGTCAGAGTTATATCTTTGCTCAAATTTTTCAAAAGTAAAATCGCCGTCTTCTGTTGGAAGAATTTCACGAAGCAAATAATATCTCACAGCATCAACCCCGTATTTTTTTACCAACTCAAACGGGTTAATGACATTTCCCAAAGATTTTGACATTTTTTGCCCGCCCACATTTATAAACCCATGCACAAAAATTGATTTTGGTAATTTTAATTCGGCCGACAAGAGCATTGCGGGCCAGTAAATCGCGTGGAATTTCACAATATCTTTTCCAATACAATGAACATCTGCCGGCCAATATTTTTTAAATTTTTTCCCATTATCCGCATATCCTATTCCGGAAATATAGTTCGGCAGAGCGTCTTGCCACACATAAAAAACTTGGCTATCATCTCCCGGTACGGGCCAGCTCCAATATTTTTCTTTTGCCCTTGAAAAACTAACATCCTCCATACCCTGTTCTATCATCCCCAAAATTTCGTTTTTTTTAGACTCGGGGATAATTTTTATTTTATCCGTTTCAATGATCTTTCTGATTTCAGGCAGATATTTAGAAAGTTTAAAGAAATAATTTTCTTCTTCTATTTCCTCAACGCGTTTTTGGTGTATTGTGCATTTTCCGTTAATCAATTCCTTTTGGGTCTTAAAAGCTTCACAGCCTGCGCAATAAAAACCCTTATATTTCTTTTTGTAAATATCGCCTTTTTCTTTGTATATTTCCCAGAGCTTGTAGACCGCCTCCTTGTGCCTTTTTTCCTCCGTTGTCCTTATAAAATCGTCGTTAGAAATATTTAAAACCCTTGCCAGTTCTTTAAACTTGTCCGAAACCTCATTGGCAAACTCCATTGTTTCTTTTCCCAACGCTTCAGCGGCGCGCAGAGTTTTTAATCCGTGTTCGTCTGTTCCTGTTAAAAAAAACACGTCCAGTCCTTTTTTTCTTGAATACCGCGCCAATGCGTCTGCTTGTATAATTTCCAGCGCAAAACCTATATGCGGAGCCGCATTTGTGTAAGGTATACTTGTTGTTATATAGAATTTTTCTGCCATAATTAGATAATTAAATCATTTTATCACTTTTTTCATAAATTTCCATGATTTTACTGGTCCATATGCTTGTAGGAGCATTAATCGGGCAAAAGACGTCAGGCTTGTTTTTAGCGATTATTTTAGCTTTTTTAAGCCATTACTTTTTGGATTTATTTCCCCACATTGAATATTCCATCAAAAACATTAAAGGCGGGTTGTGGCGAAAGTCTATTCTGGATTTTATAAAAATATTTCTAGATTTTTTAGCAGGCTTGATTTTAATATTTTTCCTTTCAAAAAATTATCTAATAAATTATGCCTGCGCTTTTTTTGCTATTTTACCCGATGGCCTTACGGTTCTAAGTTATTTAATGCCAAATAAAATCCTAAACAGGCACGACTTTTTTCACCGCAAGCAAGTCCACTTTTTAAAATACAAAAAAATCTCCGTTTTTTGGAGAATTTCTTATCAGGCAATAGTTATAATCTCCACAGTTTTTTTATTCCTAATTTAATTCCTCGCGCCTCTTTTCTAAAAATTCTTTCAAAAATTCATAAATAATGCCAAAAACCGGCACAGCAAAAATTGTGCCCAAAAATCCGAAAATTTTAGCTCCCACAAGCAAGGATATCAAAACCAAGACTGGCGGAAAATCCGCCATTTTTTTCATTAATATTGGCGTTAGAAGCTTATTTTCAATTTCCTGTATCCCTAGAATTAAAAGCAAAACATATGCCATTATAATCCAGGATCCGGTTGAAACGGCAATAAATACAATCAACAAAACAAAAGTTATCCACGGCCCGATATAAGGAATAAAGTTCATAATGGCTGAAATGAGCGCCAAAATAAACGCATATTTTATTCCAAAAATATAAAAAACAATAAAAGAAGATATTCCCACAAAAATGCATGCCAAAATGCGCGCCCCAAACCAGCCTGCAACCTTTTTTTGCGCTCTTTCAAAAAGCGTTATAATGCTTTCTTCGTATTTTTTGGGCAAAATAAGCGTTAAAAATTTTTCCGGGCCCTTGTCTTCCAGCGAAAGAAAAAACGCTATTGTTAAAATAAAGGCTGTTGATGTCAGCCCCCCAAAAAACGCCATAACAGCGTTTATAACGCCTTTGGAGCTTTGTTCCAGCCCCCCTATTAAAAACCCTGTAAAATCGCTAAAAATCTGAGCTGTGTCAATTCCCATTTGTTGAAGAATGGGGCTTATCTGCCCCAAATAATCGGGCAAGTATTGTGAAAGCTGTTTTAATTCGGAGATAAAAATAGGGGCGGTCAGATAAATCAAAACTCCCAAAATTCCAAATATAGACAGATAAACAACCAAAATGGCTATAAACTTTGGCATCCAAAGCTTTTTTAAAAAAATAATTGCCGGCTCCAGCAAAACCGAGATGGCCAAGGCAAAGAAAAACCAAAGGGCGATATCCCGCACCAAATAAATAATATAAAAAATAAATATCGCCAAGAATACTTTAAATATGGCTTCCCATGAGATGTCTAATGTTTGCTCGGACATATGTAATGCTTATATTTTTAATATTTTTTTTAATTGTTCTTTTTTTGAATCTTCTATGGGGCCAATTATCGCCAAATTAAGTTTTTCTTTCGCAAATATATCTTCTGCCACGGCCTTAATGTCTTTAACAGAAACTTCGTCAAGCTTTTTAAACTTATCTTCGGCCGTTAAAATTTTATGCTCCAGCAGCTCCTGCATACCATAAAAAGACGCTTGCGCTTCGGACGAGTCCAAAGACAAAGACATTGACCCTTTTACATAGTCTTTTGCCTTTTGAAGCTCTTTTTCTGAAACTGCTTTATTTTTTAAATCTCTGTATTCCTCCAAAATCAGCTCTATAACTTTTTCCAAATTTTTGTGGTCTATTCCCGCCTGTGTAACCAGATACCCGGAGTCTGTTGCGTTGTCGGTTGATGTGTGGATTGAATAGGCCATCCCGTTTCTTTCTCGGACTTTTATAAAAAGTCTTGAGCTCATATTACCGCCCAAAATTACCGCTAAAAGCCTTGCCGCATACCTCTTTTTATCAAACAAACTATAGGCCCTTACGCCCAAACAAACCTGCGTCTGGTCTGTTTTTTTATTATATATCAAAACGCCCGGCTCCTCTTGTGATTCTTTTACTTTTAATTTGTTTTCCGTGGGGCTAATTTTTTTATTTATAAAATAATCTTCTATCTTTTTGTTAATTTCATCTTCATTTATCGCCCCTGCAACGCAAACTATAATATTTGACGAAGAATAGTGCTTTTGATAATAATCAACAATTTTTTTCCTATTGAAACTTAAAATATTTTCTTTCTCTCCAATAACCTTCCATCCTGCAGGCTGGTCTCCATAAAGCAGTTCCTCCCAAAGGTCTCCAATATAAGCTACGGGGGTATCAAGGTACATATTTATCTCCTCAATTATTACTCCTTTTTCTCTTTCAATTTCTTTTGCGTCAAATTTAGATTTCAAAAATATGTCCGTTATCCAATCTAAAGCAATATCGGCATGCTTTTTATCAACTTTTGCCCAAAATCCTGTTACTTCCTTTGAGGTATAGGCGTTGTATTCTCCCCCCACGCTGTCTAAAACTTCTGAAATACTCAACGTATCCGGTCGTTTTTCCGTCCCCTTGAAAAACATGTGTTCCAAAAAATGAGAAATTCCATTTATGTCTTTTGTCTCGTGTTTTGACCCCGTGCCCACCAAAATCAAAACCGTAACGCTATTTGCGAGCTCCATGGGAACGGTAATAATTTTTAGTCCGCTCGGTAAAGTTGTTTTTTTATACGTCGGTAAATTCATTTTTGTATAGTTTTAAAATAATTCTTATTTTTATTATTTGCCAAACCATTCCAACGCGATTACAAAAACCTCTTAAAAATCCCCACTTTTTTTCCTTAGTAATTATGGACAATCCTTTTAAATATACATATTTTACCCGTAATTTATTTTTTAAAAAATAATAGTTTATCGATGTTTCAACGGCATAACCTTGCATCATCTTTTCAGGAATTTTTTCCAACAGCACTCTCCTTATCGCCCTTTCTCCGCCAAGTGCCATCAAGGGTCCCAGTTTTGCAGTATCAATAGCGCGTTCTCTTATGCCAACACACATTTCAATATCTTCCGACAACATGGGCTCTACCAATAAAGAAATATGTTCAGGGGACAAGCCTACTAAATCAGCGTCAAAAAAAACTACGATCTCAGCATCAGTTGATTTTGCGCCAAGGAGCATGGCATTTCCCTTGCCTCTATTTTCGGGTAATTTTATAACCCCTGCCCCCATGCTTTTTCCTATTTCTGCGGTTTTATCAGCTGATCCGTCATCCACCAAGATGACTTCATCAAAATATTTTGATTTCAAAAGAACCTCCAAAACATTCCCAACACTCGCCTCTTCATTCAGCGCAGGAACAATTGCCACTATTTTCTTAATTGATTTTTTCATTTAAAAAATTTACCAAACCAGAAATTTTTATTCTTTCTTGTTTCATTGTGTCCCTGTCTCTTATTGTTATATCGTCTTTTTCCAGAGTATCAAAATCTATTGTTACGCAAAACGGAGTGCCAATTTCGTCCTGACTGTAATAACGTTTGCCAATATTACCCCTGTCATCAAACGCAACATTGAATTCTTTTTTCAATATATTATAAACTTCTCTGGCCTTTTTTACCAATTCCGGCTTATTTTTCAAAAGTGGAAACACCGCCACTTTATACGGCGCCAATTTTGGTTTTAACTTCAAAACAACTCTATCATCTTCTTCAGTATAGGCATCCAAAAGAACTGCCAAAACCGACCTATCCACCCCAAACGATGGCTCAATTACGTGTGGATAAAATTTTTCTTTGGTTTCCAAATCTTCATACGGAGCCTCATTAAAGTGTTTTTTTAAGTCATAATCTGTGCGATAAGCCAAGCCATAAAGCTCTTTTCTATCAAACGGATAATCAAATTCAAAATCAATTGTTTTTTTTGAATAAAAAGCCCTCTCCAATTCTGCGATGTCATTTTCGTGCACATGTTTTTCGTTTAGTCCCAAATCGTCTGTTATCCAGCTCCACATTTCTTTCCTCCACATTTCAAAAGTTTTCTCCCATTCTTTTTCTCCAATAAAATATTCTATTTCCATTTGCTCAAATTCTCGGGTTCTAAAAATAAAATTTCCGGGAGTAATTTCATTTCTAAAAGCTTTTCCAATTTGCGCTATTCCAAAGGGTAATTTTCTTCTGGTTGTATCCAAAACATTTTTAAAATCAACAAACATTGCCTGCGCGGTCTCGGGCCTAAAATAAACTACACTATCATCGGTTTCAACCGGACCCAAAAAAGTTTTGAGCATCAAGTTAAATTGTTTTGCCGGCATTAACTCGCCCTTGCAGTCCGGGCATTTTTCCTTGCCTTCCAGCAAATCCTCTCTGAACCTATGGTGGCATTTTTTGCATTCAACCAAGGGATCTGAAAAATTTTTGAGGTGCCCCGAAGCTTCCCATACCTTAGAATTCATAATTAAAGCAGCGTCAATTCCCACCATGTCGTCGCGCTGCTGGACGAATTTTTTCCACCAAAGATTTTTAATATTGTTTTTTAATTCAACTCCCAAAGGACCATAATCAAATGAGTTTGCCAATCCTCCGTATATTTCAGAGCCGGGAAACATAAAACCCCTTCTTTTGCATAAAGATATAACTTTATTCATTAATTCTGCATTATTTTCTTCTTTTTTTGCCATAAAATAAAAGGTTAAGATTTTTTTATCTTAACCTTTTAAGCCCATAAATTCAACTAATTTTTACGGCAAGGGTAAAAAGTTGGCGAATTCCCAGGTACTTTTGTCTGCCTTGCATTCTTTATTTTCCGGAAAAAATATTTTTCTGTTCTTGCACGGAGTCCAGTCTGACGCAGTTGAAATAAAATCTCCCAAATAAGGCTTTGCAATATTTAAAACAAAGTCGTGTGGTAAATCGTCTGGCAAACAAATTCCTTTCTTGGGGTTTTCAATCATATATCTTACTGCAGAAATAATACCGGCAGCCACTTGCAAAGTTGTTGCATTTTGGCCGGGAGCGATTTTCCTTGCCTGCTCAATACTTAAAGATGTTCCTGTCCACCAGGAATTATATTTATGCCCCATTAACAAAGCTCCAAGAATATCTTTTCCGCAGGTTATTTCATCTGTCATTATCCTTAATTTTGGCTGAATTTGATATCTTCTGGCTTTTAATTCAACCAAAGAAGAAAGCGCTTCGTGACAGGGCATATAAGCATAGTGTACTGTTGGCCGGTAAACTGCTTTTTGGCCATTCCAAACCGTAAGCCTGTCCGAAATCCCAAAAGCTTCTCCGTGCCGCACAATCATTCCCTCAATTTCGCCAACTTCAGGAACCCAAGATCTTACCCATGTATTAATTCCCATCCTTGCTAAAAAAATCTGGTTTTTGGGGCCAAAAGGAGCCTTAAAAGCCAAATCCGGTAGTTTTTTTTCATGCGTTCCCCAGCCCATTTCAGAAGGAGCTACCCCCTCTTCACGAAACCCTTCAATGCTCCATGTATTCACAAACTCATCAACTTCTTTTGGCCTGTTGGTTATTTGGGTATCTCTTTCTGAACAATGAATTACTTTTACTCCAAGAATTTGCGCCAAGCGTGCAAAGTCTTTATTATTTTTATATTCTTTAATTTTTTCTAAATTTTTTGCTGTATCTTTTTTGGCGGTCAAAACTTTTCCCGCAATATCCAACAGTCCTTGTTTTACAAAGTGTGAAATTAACCCTGGATTTGCTCCGTGGTCTACAACGGCTGTTACAGAATCTTTTGACCATTTTTTTGCCATATCTCTTAGTTTCATCTGCCTCCAATAAAGAGTTTTCTCAAAAATCTTTTTTGGCGCGTCGGGATCCCAAAGTTCAACGGAAGTATTAGCATATAAAGTATTGTGGTCATGGCACCATTTTAAAATATCGCAAGCCCCAATATTCCAAGCTAAATCAATAACCATGCCATTGGGACCTGTCCCGCCTTGGGCGGGATCCCGCTTGGGCGGGACATATTTTTGCAAAACAAAACCTAAATTTTCCGGAGTTATTTTTTCCTGAAAAAATTTAATACCCGTATCCGTAAACGGTTTTAATTTTTCTGATTTATCTTCAATGTCTATTATAGTAATTTTGTTTCTCGGAACATCTATATGCTCCAAAATAACAGGAAGCGTACACTGCGATACCGCTCCATATCCTATAATTAAAATATTATTATCAAATTTAATTTTTTCCATTTTTTAATTTTAACTTTTTTAAAAAATAAATTCAATGCAATAAAAAAAGCCACTGGTACGACCAAATGGCTACTCATAAAACCTCTCTCGAGGTTTTATGCACCCATCGGCAATTCCGACGAGCCTTTGCTTGGCCCTGTCGTAAATGCCGTCAAGCATTACTTTGATTTGGGGATCGGTTTTTTTCCAATCCCTTTCCAGCTTGTCCGAAAGCTCCTGAAAAATGAACAACGTCGGCGTATTTAGATCTCTCATATGGCTCAGCCACAATTCATCAACGTAGTCAAAATGATCTTTGGCATCAGCCGCCGCCACACACATTGCCTCTTGTGTTTGAAACGGTATGTTTTGGCTTCCCCTGTGAGAATAAATGCAGGACAAAATTACGCCGATAAACTCCAACGGGCAGGCGCATTGCAAAAGAATCGGCGAGGCCAGCTGAACTCCGGTAATATGATGGTCATCTTTGCCGAACTTCGCCGCTCCAATGTCGTGAAGCAATCCGCCGACTTGCGCAACAAACAGGTCTGCCCCCAGCGTTTCTGCAAAATCCTTTGCAGATTTTGCCACGCCCAATGCATGTGGCCAAATGGTGTGCCGATAAAATTTGCTGCCGATGCAGACATCTCTCACCGCATTCTGGATTTTTTTAATTAAAACTTCCAAGGTGCTTCTCCTTTGCGTATACGGTGTTTATTATTTCAAGTTACAGATTTGTTTATAATATATCAGCAGAAAAAATTGTCAAACATAAAAATGTTTTATTGCACGATTCCTCCGCCAGAGTGCGAAAAGTCATCGGGCAAGGCGGTGGTTACAGCAGAATCCGTGGCCGTGATAGTTGTGTTTGTAAACTGGTTTTCCCCCGAAATTTGCGCTTGGCCGATCAGCTGGGCAATTGAGCCTTTCTGACTTTGAGTTGGAGTTAAGGATATCTGAAAAGAAAGGGAAACCGGGTCGCCATTGACTCCTGTACCAGATAAAATATCGCCCACCGACCAAACAATTTCCCGGCTGACTGAATCAAAAGAGAAATTAGGATATTCATCTTCGGGTCGAATTCTGCCCGTTAGGCTGACTCCTTGGGGAATAGTTGCCTTTACTTTAACGTTTTTTTCGTCGCTGGAATAATTTTTGATATTCCATGTTATTGTATAGGTTGTCGCCTGCCCGACTTTTGGCGGAGTCAATCCTGAATTTGGAATTTCCGAAGACTGATAATACCCCGATTGGGATATAACTAATCCTGAATTTACTTTTATGCTGAATTTTTGCACAATTTGTGAAACATTTATCTCGTCTGTAATTGTTGAGCTGGCGGGATCAGAAGAATTAGGCATCCAATTATTTTTTACTCTTACGTCAAAACTTATCTGCGCGGATTGCTGTTTTTCCAATCGCCTTAATTGAGGAGCCGAATTTGAATCAAAAACAATCATATTGTCGTTAGGCTGAACCTGCCCGCCCTGCGCCTGTATTGTGGACATGTCCAGAGCCTGCCCGTCTAATCTTACAATAGCAAATAAATTATCAAAAGAATCAGACCCAATGTTTGTAAAAGAAATTTGGTAGTGTAATATTTCTCCGGCAGAAGCAATGTAGCTTGAAGAATTATTTACTTGCTGGGAAATAAACAACAACGGTTGTATAATCTGCACGTCCTGTGTTGCCTGCTTAATTACAATAAAATTCCCGTTTTGCCACATGCCAAGATTTGCTGAAAAAGTTAAGGTCTTATTTGTGTCAGCGTTTATGCTTCCCTTAATAGTTATTCTTCCGCCTTGCGCCTTGTTTAAAGTTTTAAGCTTCCACTCTGCATGGTCTAAGGACGACGGGTCAGAGGAAGTAAAACTAAACCCGTCGGTCTGGTCAATTTTCAGGCTTAAATTTTCCAAAGGATAGTCTATATTTGAAAAATAATTTATGGAATATTGTAAATCTTTCCCTTTTTCAATTTTTGAAGGAATATCAAAATCCAGAGTAATCGGAACCTTGTCAATTTTGGTGGTAAAAGTTGTTTTTGACTCGTATTTTGCTGTTAAATTTTTTGGAGTATATGAAATAGAAGCTTTTGCGGTTTTCAAATCCCCTTCTTTTCCCAAAAGCCTGGTTTTTATTTTAACAAGCTCCTCGTCTCCAGGATAAATATCTTTTAAATCTTGTGTGATTATTGTTTTACCGTCTTCGGTGAGTGAATTATCGGGCATTACAAAAATAAGTTTTGGGTTTTCCAAAACAAAATTTCCGTTATTTTTGTATTTAACGGTATATTCTATTTCCTCGCCGACTTTGGCCGCATCTGTCCCTAAAATATCTACTCTTAAAATTTCTTTTGAAAACATGCTTTCCCTCCAAAACCAAAAAGCAACAGAAATTGCCAATATTGACCCAAATATAATTAAAAATGTTTTCTTTGTCATTTTAGTGTAAAAGAAAATAGTTTTTCATTTTTGATATTTGCCATATTAAAACAGTGTTTAAGGCAAGAATTATGACAAAAATTAAAATTAAGGCATTTCCTCCCAAAAATATTCCGCCCATTACTGCCACAATAGAAGCGCCCATTGTTGTTACAATATTATCCATCCCCACTCCAACTAAAGCATCTCCAATTCTGCCCTTTGGGTTTATCGTAAAATTGTGCACCACAATCATTTCCCCCATGCATCCAATAACTCCAGCCAAAACTCCTGCTATCACAAACGGCATTCCGGTAATATCGCAAAAAACCTGAACAGCCGAAACCATGCTTTCGGCCGCGAACAAAATAGCTGCTCCCGATAGGGCTAAAATAAACAATATTGCAAAAGTTGATTTTTTTGCGTAATACCTTTCTTCCTTCGCAATCTCTTGGACCAAAATATGCTGCCTTTTTGTTTTTCTAAAAATATACATCGTTAGAATACATAAGGCCAAAATAACAAAACCTGCCGGTTTTACCAATTGATATAAATCTCCTGAAACATTTTCGGGCGGATTTGCCACTTGCCCAAAAACCACCATTGAAATTGCCACCACTGCTGTTAAAATTGTTAAAACATTCAAAATATCCACAGATTCGTCTATTTCCATCAAAGACGGCTTTGTTGTGTGGTCTTTCATTGGAATAACGGTTCCCAGCCCTTTTATTCCCGGCATCATTAACACAGGCTTTTCTTTTTTATTTGAAATATTTTGCCTAAAAACGCACCATGCGGCGTGGCCAATATTATAAATATTAGAACCAAAAGTGGTTGCCGCGGCTATTATGGCAAAATTTATGGCCAAAGCATAGTCTGAGCTTACCAGCCTCAAGCTCATAATGGCTGCCACTATTCCCAATATCATATCCGGGAAAGCTGTTCCCAATGACTGCAAAAGTCCACTGGCAATTTTTGTCCTTTCGCTCAAAATCTCCGTTGTTTCCTCTATTATATTAGCTATGCCCCGCAAAACAAAAACCGCCCCAACGCCCAGAATAACAATAATGCTTGTTACCCTTATCCAAGTGGCATTTTCTTCGCCTAAAAATTCTTCAAAATAAAATCTCAAAACCAGCGCAACTAAAACTAAAATTGCTATATTAACAAACCTGTTTCTAAAAATATTCATATATTTTTATTTTTTATCATTTAATTATTTTTTCTATAAAATTAAATCCATTTTTTTATTTTAAAAAATACCAGCATTGTTAAAAATATTATCACCATTAATAAAAAAATGTATAGCGGCGCAAATAGAGATTCCATACCCGGCAAATATTTAAAGTTCATGCCAAAAAATCCGGCTAAAAATGATATTGGCATAAAAATTGTAGTGATAATTGTTAAAACCTTCATAACAGAATTTGTTTTGTTGCTTATGCTGGAAAGATAAACATCTAACATCCCCGTCAGAATGTCTCTGTAAGTTTCAATCACGTCAACTATTTGAATAAGGCTTTCATAAATGTCGCGAAGATATATTTTTGTAGAATCTTTTATTAATTTAGATTCGCTTCTCTCTAATATATGAATTGTTTCCCTTAATGGCCAAACCGATTTTCTTAACTCTAAAATTTGACGTTTAAAATGATATATCTTGTTTAGTGTAAGGGGTGTGGGTTTTTGGATCATTTCTTTTTCTAATTTTTCGATATAACTGCTAAACTCTTCCAATACATTAAAATAATTTGAAATTATAGAGTTTACAAGTTCATAACACAGGTAATCTGTGCCAAAAGACCGAACACGCGATTTATTTTGGCGCAATAATTTTCTTATATTTTCAAAATTGTCCCCCTTTACGCCCTGCTGAAACGTGATAACAAAGTTATCGGCCAATATAATGCTTACTTGTTCCGGAACAGCTTTGTTTGTTTTTTTGTCAAAACTAAACATTTTGAGAGCCAAAAAGATATAGTCTGAAAGTTCCTCAACTTTAGGCCTCTGGTTAATGTTTAAAATATCCTCCACCACTACGGGATGCAAGTCAAATCCTAATTGAAGCTCGTTCAAAAAAGATATTGGGGGTACTTGGTCAATATCTATCCATGTCACGGTTTTGGTTGCTTTATAGGGTATGCATTCATTAATGTCTGATACTGCCCTTTCCTCTAAATTTTCGGCATCATAATCAAATAAATAAACCTTGTTTTTGGATAACTTTTTATCTTCTAAATTAACCATATAAAAAATTTAATTAATTTTACTTTATTCTACCACTCCTGCAGGGTTTCTCAAACCGCTCTTAAAAGAGTGGCTGGATAAAAGATAAAGGCCGTAATGCGCTGAAGTCTCTTTTAACATATCGGCCAAAGGCGGCTCAGTTTTTAGCCTACTTATAGTCTGCCAGTCTTTTTTCAAAATCAGTCTTAAAACTTTAACAATATCTGAATTTATTTTTTGCGAACCGTTGCCGTGTTTTGCGCAATTGGCGCATATAACCCCTCCCTCTTTGTTTGAAAAATAAACAGCGCACGGATTCAGTTTGTTTTTACAGGCAATGCATTTTTGAACCTCGGGCCGATATCCTAACAAGGAATAAAAATTCCAAAGAAAATAATAGTAAATCATATTTAATTTTTTGGGCTTTATACTGCTGTTATTCAGCTTTTCAAACGTCTCAATCAGCAGATTCCAAATGCTTTCATCTTTTTCCTGCCCTTTAATAAAATTATCTAAAGCATCGGAAATTTGGCAGGCAATTTTTACTTTTTCCATATCCTTGCCCTTATTGCCAAATTTATCAATTTTTGCTGAATCTGTAAGAGTTTTGTTGTTTTTACCCTGGATAAATTCAATTTCCGAAAAACAGAATAAATCTACGCCCGCTCTTAATTTTGAGTTTATTTTTCTTATTGCTTTTCCACGTATTTCCAGCCTGCCAAAATCTTCCGTAACAACAGAAAAGATTCTGTCGGCTTCCGCTACGTCGGTTTTTTTAAAAACAAA
>Ga0208375_1003306_pt1 | contig 13897 bp, 21 predicted proteins | sample RifOxyD1_FD_184038 | JGI IMG/M metagenome (GOLD analysis project Ga0208375, IMG submission 184038) | Soil microbial communities from Rifle, Colorado - Rifle Oxygen_injection D1 (SPAdes) | ecosystem: Environmental > Terrestrial > Deep subsurface > Rock core/Sediment | place: Rifle, Colorado... | reverse complement strand
CCCTTAACGCCTTGACCTTTACGACCGCTACAGCCCCGACCTTTACCAACGGGACTCGGCACAAAGTCAAGGCAAAGGTCAGCGTAGGCACTACCCAGACAACCGTATCCATCTGGGTTGATGGTGTTCTGTTTGAAACTATGGCAGCGCAGAACAATACTACAAGCCTGGCAAATGCAGCAGTCCTCTATATCCTCGGCACTTCGGCGGCTTGTTATGAGGGCGGTGTGAGTCAAGTCACGGTGGATAATTATACAATTACCACTGAACTGGATCGCTACCGCAACGGCATTAGTTTTGCCGACAAGTGGGGGAGTCAGACGGAGTTAATGCCTAACCAAGTTGATAGAGATTTTTCGGGGGCTTCAGCTTGGGCAAATGTTGATCTAAATGCCTACAATGAAACTACAGACCTGACCATTACAGCAACGGTAGCAAATCAATACTGCACATGCCCTGTAGCTTCTGCTCCTACCACAGTAAACAAGAAATATCGGATGAGTTTTGATGTTGCAACTATTGTCTCTACATGGACTATCAAGAGTTTTGATGGTACACAAACTATTGGACAAGTCACTGCAAACGGAACAGGCCAGAAACTTGAATGGACAGCTTCGACAACAGGCGGCTATCGGATAGTATCAGACTCAACAACGTCAAGCGGTGACTTTGACAACTTCTCCCTCGTTGAAATCGGCGTCACCCTCGCCCTGGAACCTGAAGGCATTCAGTCAGATAAGTGGTACGACAGTTCAACCAATGGACTGGATGCAAGCTACCCAGCAAGCGGGAGTAGTTTGACGAGACTCGATAGAGTTATACAAGAAGGCCCCCTCGGCACTCCCGCGTCAGGTACGCTGACGAATTGCACTGGATATCCTGGGTTAGCAATAACAGCAGGTAAAACAATTACCGCTACCGAAAATACTTCCCTTGACGAAGCAGTGGCGATGAGTAGCAAAGCGCCAAAAGCAAGCCCCTCTTTCACAGGAAATGTTTTGGGAGTAACTGCTAGTGCTCATATGGGAGTGCAAAATCCTACAAATACGGGAGTTATCCATGTTGGAGGAATAGATGGCGTTTCCCTTACTGACAACCAGACATTTACTATAACATTAGCGAGTCAGGGAGCTGTAGTTATCCTTAATGATTTAGGTGTTGGAAAAGCAGGTGTTTTTTTTATAACTTATTCAAGTGCCACGATTGTAGAACTTGCCGATCCATCTGTATTTTTTGAGGTAACAGATTCCGATCTGAATCCTGGATGGGCAATCTATAAAAGTGCGAATTCAATGGTAGTTACAATTAAAAACTATACTAATGCCACACGTAGTATTAATGTGATCGTCCTGGGTGTGATTGAGTCCGCAACTACACCTGTACCATAGATGAACTTACTTCGTGCCGTGATAGGTTTTTGAACAAACTATTGACAACGAAACGACAAGATTGTGGTAGGGGTGTCAAGCGCGATACATGCAGTGGTTACACACTATATTCCGAGCAAATACAGGTCGTATTGGCAGTATAGCTGGATAACGATTAAGGTGGGTGTAGTGGGGAATAATCTTCACGTGGGAATTGGCGTGCAATTTTAAGGAGATATTTATGCAATATTTTTACAGCCAAAATGTAAGCAATCCTGGAACTGTAGCGATACCTGTTTTAAAATGCCAGTATTGCGGACAGCCAGAACATGGATCTGCGGCATGTAATATTAAGGAAGAAACGATTACTTTACCGATGGAAAGAAAATTATCTTGACGCCTTGAGGCTTGAAAGGAGAGCGGTATGCAAACATATGACATTGAAGCAGATTGCCTGTCAAGCAAAACAGACGCAGTAAATCTACGGCTATGCCTCTATTGTAATCAGCCAGAGCACGGTACGGCGGCTTGTAATGTTCAGGAATTGATAAAAGATAATTCCAAGAATATACGATACTTGGCCTAATAATTTCTACCACTGAAAGAAATTTGTTTAGGTAATTCCTCTCTCCTTTTCAATATCTTCTCAGTGGTAGGATTTTCTACTCTGTAAAATCAATAATATCTTCAAGGTTATTCATGTCTTCAATCGACAATGGTTCGCTTACTTCTACCATGGTGCCATCTGAAAGATGCTTCTTGTAAGGAGAATTCAACCTATCAAGCATCTCGATATTGATAACAATCTTCAAGAATGGTAAGATATTCTTTTCAGACAATAATGATCCAAACTCTGTGTTCAGTCCATCAATATCATCGATCTTATAGTTAACAAGAGGTTGCCCATTTGGCTGCCGATGACAATACTTCGACTCCAATTCCTTAATTTGATCAATAGAAGGATTTTCTATCTTTTTCAGTTCTGAATCATATTTTTCCTTTTGTTCTGGTAAGAATATCGGAATGGTAATTGGTTTTCCATCTTCTCCTTTTATACAGAATTTCTCAACCAAATCAATTCTTGTTGCTTCGATAGATTTTGATATGTTATCAAAGGAATCTTTGATCCTTTTGAGCCAATAGAGGATCTTTCCGCCTTCTTTGACGTACATCGAAAGCCTATGCAGCTTCTCGAAGCTTTTCCTTCTATTGGAACCCAGATTAGCAAAATCAAAAATTTCGTTGTTTCCTAATACGATCTTCTTTTCCATCTTTTCCTGAATATCAATTATCTCAACCATTTTCTCCTCCATCCATAACTTCCTATTAACTTCAGATTAAAACGTCCCTGCGTCGCCCTAATGGCGAAATAACGGTGTTTTAGAGTCATCTTTAAGCGGGACGACATCTATAGATCCCAACATTGCCGTTGTTGAACTTATCTTGGATATTTCAACGGGAATTATTTGTGTATTTTGCTGCTTGAATACATTTGCGATGTTCAATAGCAAAAATCAATAGTGGAAATTTAACTATCTTCATTTATTTTCCCTTCCCTGAATATTTGAGCAAAGGGATAAATTGGATTTCGCCTTTGACTTCGGCTTTGAGAATTACCTCCTCATATCTATTGTTCAATTCACAAAATATCTTTCCTTTCTTCTTATCCATGATCTATCCCTTCTTATTAAATGGAATAACCTTTAGTTTAAATTTCTCCCAGTCAATGGCACAAACATCCCCTATCGTGATAATCAATGGATGCAAGAGATTGTCCTCCATCGATAAAATCATCAACCTTTCATCAACAAAAATAATATAGATCCTGTCATCAGCCCATTCTTTGCATCTTGCCTTGCCGCCATTCTCTACAAGGTCGTCTAAGATTTCCCCGAACTTCATTTTTCCTCCTTTATAATTTTAGTGAGATACGAATGTCTGGAATCCATGAAAAGAAATCTAACAATGACATTATTGTACATCTGTCAAAACTATCAATATTTATTGTTGAGTGATCTATAGAAGCGAACCATTCTTGCAATTGCAATTCATAGACAGTTCTTATCATTATACATGGAGAACGAAGATTTCGTCTGAAGATCAATATGGGTTCCCTGTTCGATATCCCGGCATCTCTTATACATTGTCCCCACATTGACTGAAGAACTGGCTTCTTCTGTTTAGAGTCAATAAGGTCGAGAACGTCCCATCTGAACACCCCATCTGCAGCCTTTTTCCCATACCCGGTCTTCACCTCAATATTCCAATTCCTGATTAATTGTTCCCCGATCGGATCCGAGCATGTTATATCTCCCCCTTGGAGGGCAGTATCTTTTCCGCTCTTGTTTCTCATTGTGAATCTTCCTCCGGATGAGTTAGAACGATAGAACACGTCATCCCTCTCCCCGCATGTCCACCAAAGTGAAATTCTACAGGACACCTCCCTCTCGAAGGATCCCCCTTTTCCTTTACTTCCCACTTTTCTCCTTGATCATGTTTGTGAACAGATTCGCCTGTAGGTCTAGACCCTCAAGAGATCCCGTGTTATCGATATAAAAGTCATAGCTGCATTTTTCGACATTCTGATCCGCATGGTTACAGAACCTTGGATCATGCCTACTTACAAGAACAGTCTTTGCCTGGACGATATCCGCGATCTTCTGTATCTCCTCTGGTTCACGGATAAAGATGAATATTACGTCGGAAAAAGAAGAATTTATCTCTCCCAGCATATATCTCATCGGACCTTCATAAGCCTTCGTGCTCATATCCTTTAAATCTGACAAGAACTTCCTGCCTTTCTCATCTTTGACCTCATCCCAGCCGAGCAGGGCGGCAGCTCCCTTGACTTTATCAACGGAAGAAAACTTGATCGCCCAGATGTCATTCATCATCAACCTCTCAATACAGAAATCGACAAATGTGTCCTTACCGGACTGCCCTGTCCCGTTTACGATGAATACCTGTCTCATTCTTTTTCTGTTTTCTTGATGATAAACTCTGTCCTGTCTTTGAACTCTTCCTGCTTCCCTTTGTTCCACTGCTTGACAGGACGTAGGTATCCCACTATCCTGCTCCACACCTCACATGGCTGGAAGTTTCTCAAAACTGGATCCTCCTCAAAGCAAGAATCACACTTGAAGAATGGCTTTTCCATTTCTTCTATCTTCCACAGTGCCCCGCCCGTCACGGACAATTCGCCCGTGTCAAGATCCATTATTGTTATGACTGTCACTGGTTGTTTGCAATCATGGCACTTCCCACTAAATGCGAATTCAGGTACCCTGTTCTCGTCATATAAGTTCTGAAGCCATTCTCTTGTTTGGTTCATTTATCCTCCTGTATTGATGCTATCCCATCAACATTTATTACCTCAACAACTTTATCCGCCGCTTTCAAAATAGCCTTTTGATCACTTACCATTATTATTTGAATTCCAAGTCTTGATGAAACTTCTTTCAAAAGATCACTTGCTTTCTCCTGATAAATAACATTATGCAAGAATTTTGTAGATTCATCCAGAATCATGGTTGCCCTCGACTTTTTAATGCTCCATAAGGCAAACCTGAGCGCCATAGAAGCAATGTCTGCAACACCACCTCCTCCATTCTCAAGGATGTCATCGACTTCATTCCCACGTTTGATGAATATCAGATCTGCCTCCGTCTTATTTCTTCTCTGAACAAACCTGAGCTTGAATTCCCAGGGATCCGGAAAGACAGAAGCCAATGCCATAGTCACGAGATTAGAGATATGATACTCAATTTGTTTTTGTGTCTTAGATGCCACATTCTGGACAATGGCGCGAGCTTTTAGAGTATCTTCATAAGCTTGTTGAAAATAGACCTTATTTTTATTTGCCTTAATGAGTTGCTTATCCAAGAGATCTCTCTGCCCTTGAAGTCTATGGAGCTTTTCTGTAAATGCATTGAGTTCTTGCCTCATTAATTCAGTTGCACCTTTCTAATTTTCAACAAGTTTTGCATATTGGCAATTCATTTCCGGCATACTTTCTTTTATAGTTATTTCTTCTACCACAATAGAAATAATCATAGATATGCCCATTTGGAACAAGATCTGTAATGTGTAACATCTTCTTATTATTGGACGATACAAAACATAAATGATCTTGTAAAATTTTTAACCCATCCTCTATTTTCATTTACTTTACCAATTGTATTTTTCCTTTAAAGAAGAAAATCCCTGCCGAATTTCCTTTTCTAATTTCTCAATATCTACATTCTCCTTGGTTTCTTCAGATATTGCATCCTCAATTGAATTTAATGAAAATTCATTCTTGAGTTGATTCAATGTCTCTGATCTGCGTCCTTCTTGGACAGCTACATTCCTCTTTGCTTCTTCTATTTGCTGCTCAAGATCTGTCAGTGATTTAATGATTTCTTCCATTCTAATAACCCTTTATAGCAACGGTATGTCATTGTAGGGTATAATTTGGATATTTATCTTAACATAATGTTCACTATCCAATAGATTATAAATTGTGTCATCTTTGTTCCGACCGACATTAATATCAAACCATCTTCGAGTCAGATTTCGTAAATCTTCTCGTGTAAAATAGTTCAACATATTGTGGGATAAATCGAACAGCGGAACTTTTACGGTCGTTTCCATTTTATTCTCCTTTCTTCATTTGTATGTTATTAATTAATTGCCAATTTTAATTTAATACAAATAGGGTAGTTTTTCAAATTCTTGATGGTGTCAACTTTATTCTGCCCAATCTCTATATCAAGTTCATGAGCAAATTTTCGTAATTCTGCTCTAGAAAAACAGTCTAACACCCAATATGGTAAATCTGATAAATATAATCCATCTATTGTCTTCTTCATTTTTCCTCTCCTTTCTTTTTAGTTGATTCAAAGACCAATTTTCTCATATCTTCAAGGTGCCTTTGGGTTGCAGCCAAACTGCCGGCACTTCCAGAACCTTCCAATGGTCTCAAACCGCAATCCCACAATGAATCCATAAGTTGTTGTGCTTCTGTGTAATCTATTGATAAAGCAGGAAGAGAAGATTCTCCAGATTCTCGATGCATAAACATTATTGGTTGGGCTATTGCTCTTCCTTGTTCACTGGTTGTGATAATATGAATATTTATTTCATCTCTCCATTGCGTTTTTTCCAAATAAAATTTAACCCTATCTTTCATCCTTATCTCCTATTTTTGACCAACCAATTATTTCTCTTATCTTCAATCCGATATTGTTTTCATCTAAATATGAATTGAGATTATCTTCAAACTTCAATCCGATTTCCTTTGATTCAGAAAGACCAGTAACAAATGAAGAGAGATTCTCGTTCTTTTCTTTTTCTTTAGTTACTTTTTCCAAGTTGAAAACCTTTTCGACTGGCTCGATGGGAATCAATATCTTCTTATATTCCATTGTCTCTGTGTCATACAATACGATAAATGGCTGGTGATCTATCTGGTCTGTTTTCGATCTCAGTAATGATCCACAGTTACATAACTGTTTCTTTAATACTTTCGAGTCTGTGATAAATCCTTGGTGGTTGTCTCCCGACACGATTAGATCGAACTTATTTGTCCTCAAGAAATTCAAGGACGGGGTACATTCTGTCTGTCCTTCCCAGAGCTTGTCTTGAATTATCATCTTATGAAGGACAAGGATATTAAATTCTTCTGAGATAACTTCTGGAATAATCTCATTATAAGATGACTGATATATAAAAATATTATCATCTCTGAATGTCTCAAATCTTACCCTTGGATCTGGCAAATGAACATTCTTACAAGCAGCAGCAATAGCAGACAAGACGCAATTCTCTTTAGTTCTGTAGCGAAGATCATGTTGTCCAAAACAGGAAAACACATCAATGTCTGAATACTCATTAAGAAAGTTAATCGATCTTATTAACAGAGTGTAAGACATGAACGGGCTATCTGTAAAGTCTCCAGGCTGAAGGATCGTCGAGACCTTATTCTCTCTTGCTATATTAAATATAAACCGTAATTTTCTGAAGCAAGATTCGACATAATTGTCAATCCTGTTTTCTGGTTTCTTGTCTGTGAGGTGCCAATCGCCCGTGATCAAAAATCTCATGCTTCTGATACCTCTATGCCAAGTTCATTTTCAATCCATTCTGCGACTAATCTTCTATGACAGAATTTTCCGGATTTCTCATAACATAAAAGTACAGAATCTTTGAGATCATCATATACTTTCTGTGGATCTAATTGGCTAAGGATTTGTGAATAATATTCTTTCCTATATTGATCTTCGTTTTCATCTATTTTATATTGTAATAAAAACGACCACTTAGGAAACAGTAACCGATATTCCTTACCAGTAAACCAATAAGGTTTACTTGCACAAATGCTAACCCCGTCAGTACCCTTATATTTTGAGAAATATGAAGTTTTCATTGATATTCACAATGTCGCAAGTTCATCCGTACCTTAAATTTATTCCTCTATTATTTAAGAGATTCCTCTCTCATATATTTTAATTATAACTTACTTTAGGGCTTTTTGCCGTAGAAATTATCCATTCTTGAATTTCCTTTTCTACGGACGTCATAAAAATTATTCAACCCCATGGAAACTGTAAAACCAGCCTCTTTCATCCCTTTTGAAGAAGCATCAAATTTCATCAAGTTTCCTTTTGCAATCCCAAGTTCATCACTTACCTTTACGAGATCCTGGTTGGCTCCGAGATAGGTAACTGTCCATTTGCCTGTTGACTGGATTTCCTTGATCAATGGGGCAATATTATTTTTCCATCCAAGAGGAGGATATTTTGAATGATTCTCTTCTCCATCTGAAATAATAATTAACAAAAATGAAACAGTTGGATCATCTGCATCTGGTGTTTTCTTTAACTCTGTAATCGTTCGCCCGATAGCATCATGAAGGGCAGTCATTCCATCTGGTTTGTAATCTTTTATACTAATTGGTTGTAATTTTGAGTCTGAGACATTCCATAATCTTGGTTTTGGAACAGTGGTATTGAATGTCTGTAGTGAAACCATTGTTTCCATATCTTCTGAGTTTTTCTTGATAACCTGAATCTGTTCATTGAATGTATTTATCGTTTCAGACCAAATCAATCCCATTGAACCAGATTCATCTAAAACAATTGCAATGTAGTTCTTCAATTTGCCTTTGCGATTATCGTAATCAAGAGCGACTTCCTGGATTGTTTCGTAAACTCTCTTCTTGATTGAAACCCCGACTTCACCTACCTTGTTTTGAAAGAGGACCAATCGATCCCAGGCTGTGCGCTTGCCTTTCGTGATGTATCCAGTTTCCCATTTCACGTTCTTTATCCATGAAGGAATTCTATCATCTCCATGCTTGAAATAAGCGTATTCAACTGTCCTTACAGCAAAGTTGAGTTTAGGGATAAGATTATAGATCCAATATTTTCTCTTATCAGTAAGAATAACAAGATTTTTGGCATTATGCTTATATTCCTCAAATTGTGAGTCATTCTCAGGTAAATCTATCTCTACCTCAAAACTCTTTACCTTGATTTTTTTTCCAGGAATCTTTTCTGTAGACGGCCGATCTGTAGTCTCACTTTTAATTGGATAGTTTATTCCTTCAGCTAACATAGTTTTGATTTCAGAATTATAATATTGAGCCTCTTCCTTCATCCTATCAATGAGAACTTTTGTCATAAAGTAATATTGACCAAAGAAACTCTGCCAACGATTTGGATGCACAAAATAAGAGAAATTGATTTTACCATCATCGGCAAGGTTGTTCTTGAAGATGAATTCGTTTTCTTCTGCTGTCGGGATAAACTCAAGATTTCCGAATCCGGGGTACCAGTCCCCATCAAAATCAGTAATTGAGAAATTCCTGAACGCCCCGACATTATCTGTAGATACGGCATTCATGTCCTTGATTCGTAATGAGAATGAAAACACATCCTTATTTGCAGATAGGCCAAGGACATTTCCATGTCGATTCTGAGAAGAAAGAACAAACTCCCCTTCCTTGATGCTCTTTGCCCGGATCGATTTGTAAATGGGAATATTGATTACTGCATTTCTCTCCGCAAGTTCAAACAAAAAACAAGACAAATCGAGATCCGTCGTCTTATCACCTCCCGAAGTATAAGCGATTCCAGGTTTTCTACTTGCCATATCATATCTCCACCATGATACGACTTCGTTGATTGTCTCGTCGATGTCATGACTTTTATCCAATATACTTGCCATGATTGGGTTCTCAAGAATAGATGTTAATGTTGCCGCAACTTTTTTCTTTGGTGTAGTCATTTATTTCACTCCTTATAAAATTCTCTCTATTTCTTTTGGTCCCAACCTTGTTTTGCAAAGGGGGCACAATCCTGTTTTTATCAAGATATCTTTTTTTCTTGATAATAATATTGATAACAATGTTTCAGACGCTTTTTGTTTCTTTTCGATATCTGAACTTATCGAGATGATTTTTCTCAGTTTGTTTAATTTGTTTCTCTTCTCATCAAAAGCTCCAATTTTATTCTTCAACTCCAGGAAATCATCCTCTACCGACAGCCATTCTTTTTCATCATTTATAGACTCTTTATGTTCTCGTAGGGTTTTTATAATCCTTGACAGTTTTAGCAGCCTGTTTCTTTTTTCGAGATACATAATAAGGCTTCCTTGCAACCGTTTCGTTTCTTTTTCTGCTAAAATAAATTTCTCATTACCGGAGATCTTATCTTCACATTCTTTCAGAGATCTTATGAAAAACCTCAAAGCAATCAACCTATCTTTTTTCTCTTGATGGATTTTGATCTTCTCAATAAGGTTCTTAACTTCATTTTCTTGTATCGTTATCTTTCTATATTCTGAGATCTTCTGAGTTGCCACTTTATAAATACTTATCAGTGAGGAAAGCAGAGCAACCTTTTTTACTATATCATCATATTTATCAATGAAGGTTTCAATCTTTTTTAGGTCTTTTTCGACATTATCAATATAGGAAAGCTCTTTTATCTCTTCCTGAAGTTTGTCAGCTCTTTTTCCTTCGTCTTCAGCATTCCTCTTGTTCTCAGTTGCCTTGCTGTTCAGATTCTTGAACATTGTGTCGATAATGGAAAGCCCAACCAGATCATTGAGTTTAGTTGCAACAATTCCTGGCGTTTCTCTTAAGAGAAAGTATGGACTATGTTGTGCCTGATAATTGAATTCCGAGAAGTTAAATAAGGTTGAGACTTCCTCCGGGATGTCTGTTTTAAACGCTTCAAATGACCGCTGGATGGCTTTTGTAGAGAGTTCATATATAACCTTGCCTTCCCGTCTTTTCTTTAACACAGATCCTTCAGGCATCGAAATAAGGCAGCTTACTTCATCCTTTTCAGAACAATCCCAATTTATTACTTCATTTCCCATCGGGCGATTCGTGATATTCCATATCATTGACCGGAGAAAGGAAGATTTACCGTTATCACTTGCCCCGGTGATGACATTTACTCCATCACAAAATGTGACTTTCGTGTGCTTGTGAGCATGATAATTTTTAATTTCGACTTCTTTAATCATTTATCTTCTATTGATTATTTCTGGTTTTTATCATCTGTTTACGTGATATTCTATTCTTTTCTGGGCATAGATTAAGGGATCCTGATAACATTGCCAACAATAATCTAAATGTTCACGCCACTCATCCATGTCATCATTCAATATCAAAGTCCTTTCTATACTTCAGTTCCATCTCAACTATAGGAGATAATTCTTTGAATTTTCTTGAAAACCATTCCTGTTCCAAGAGCCAATAGAGATAACTCGATGGAATATCACAAACTAATTCACCTTTATGAACTCCGAATGGGATCGCCTTATCTTCGTATTTCATGATCTCAAACACATGATGGTAAATGGACTTCTGACATATGTAGAGAACTTTTCTGCAGATTTCAACGCAATCTCAATTTTAGTTGAAGGAAGGATATTTTTAGTTGTCAACTCTAGTGTAAATATGGATGCCAAGGCAAAGTCCCTTCCGCAACCTACAGAATTATAATTCAATGCATGTTTGCCAACCTGAAAATCATTGTCGATAGCATACAGGGTATCTCTATATCCTACAAGAAACTGCCCTCCTGTCTCCTCATTCTCCTCGACATGGGTAAATCCCTTATCCTTGAGGACTTTCCTCAACTTATCGATCCAGACGGTGCAAAGATATTCATAATCAGACTTCCCTTTGAGATGCTCTGATCTCTTAAACGAATACCTTAGAATCTGTCCCATTCTGAACGATGAGGTAAATCCATAGATCATTTTGTCAACTATAAAGACCTTTTCGTCGCTTCTTTCCCAGATATTGTATGAAGTGCATCCGGCAGAATCCCCTCCCATCCAGATGTTCTTTTCTTCATCTACGTAGCCGACAATACACGTCATACTTTGCCTCTAATATCTTGAAACATACTTTCAAATGTGTCGTTCTCACGGATTGGATATCTTACTTCTGAAGTTGATGAAATTGCATATTCTTTCCTTACCAAATCAACATAGAAAGTAAACTGCCCATCATTTCCCTGGTAAAATCTACTCCAGTTTTCTTCATCAAAGAATCTCTTTACGTTTAGCTGTTCTATTGAGAGATTATCGAATGCTATAATTTTAAAACCAAAGAATTCATGAATTTTATGATACCATTCCAAAATATTTTTTACCGTCTCTAATGTATAAAATTCTTTCCCTCTCCCGATTTTCTTATATCCAAGTAACAATACCTTGGCATTTGAAACATTACTAAATATTATTCCCAAGTCTTTTATTGTATGAATACCAAGTATAAGATGAATTACTACATTTCGATAAGTATTTGCTGACCAGAATGTTTCTAATGGAATGGTGGAATCATAAGAAATCCCAATCCCTTTGATCCAGTCATGTTTTACAAGATTGTCAATGACATATTTATGTCTCAACAAATGACCAGAATTAATGGTAATGTTTGGAATGATTCCTCTCGAATCAAGAAAACAAATCAATTCAATAATATTAGGATGGGATAATGGATCTCCTCCTCCGATGGCAAATTCCACACCTTCTGGAAGATTCTTTATCAATGATGCGATTTCTTTTAAATCGGCATGTGTTCCATATTTATCTGATTCTTCATGGCACATCGGACAATTCATGTCACACCAATTCGTTATCTTCAAGTCTATGCTTTCTGGATATCGAGGGATAAAACAAGAATCAACGCTGGTCCTTATCTTTGTTCCATCTTCTTGAATCTCAACAAAATAATTACCGTTCTTGTAAGAAATTGGGAGCTTCAATTGAAAAGCCTTTCTTAATGATTATCGTTATCCGTGTGAAGTACTGATTCCCTACCAAAGATAAAATTTCTTAATGTTTCTTCTGATTCAAAAGCTTCATCGGAAGTCCCTAAACTTTGATGGTCTATATACGACCAATTTTTATGTTTATAATCCCCACTGAAGTCAAGGATCACATCATTTGCCCCTGTCTGTTCAATCAATACTTTCTTGAGCATCTTAATATTTGATTCATTTCTCAACTGATCAATAGCACAATAATTAGCTTTAGTCAATGCATCGTAAAAATCTTTTTCTTCCCAATCAAACTGTCCACCAATGAGAATAATATTGCCATTTTCATCTGGAGTTATTGATGAATAATTTATCATGGTATCATCTATTGAGATGCTATGCGTACTTGAACTATTCGTCTCAAAAATTGACTTTCTAATTGTGTTCATATATTCTCCTTCCTTTATTATAACTTGTTTTAGAGAAATTATCATTATCACATCTCATATATCTTCCCAATCTTGACAACGACCAATAAAAGGACCCCGTTTAGTCATAATTTTTGTTCTATGTATCATGATAATGTTGTCAGGGTAAAAGAGCCTGTAAATATTCTTCCAGAATCTAAATAAGCTATACAAGTCAATGTTTCATCTATATCTTCAACGCATTTTATTTGATTTTTACAAAACCTTTCCATTATTATCTCCTCAACAAGTAATCAATCACTATCTTGAATATCTTCTTGCTCTCACAATACTTCTGATAAGTAAGGGGACTTTCATTTAATCTTCTCAATCTATTCTGTCGTGAACCGACAAGACTCATTATGGCATCATCATATACGGAATAATATTCTTCGGGAAGAGATTTTCTGAATTCTTTAAGTTCATCAATATATTCATATACAAGATCAACACTCTCCCCAATTTCTTTGTCGGCAAGATCAATACAAACAATCCCACCATTGTTTGGAACGTAATTGGTACCAATAAAAAACTTCGTATAGGCATAGAAATGATTCGGCAATGGTATTTTTGCATCCGGTTTAAATCTGTTAAGGCAAAATTCAAAACATTCATAGTTCATTGAAAGTAATTCTTCTTTGCTAAGAAATACTTTTTTTTGAGAAAGAATAGATTGTATCCACTTATTCATTGGAGTTTGCAACTTGAAATAAAGGGTATTTCTAATATTAGTTTGCTTTATCCCAGAAGCTGCAAAATATTTCTTAACGAGATCCAGACAATCTGTAATTTCTTCTTT
>Ga0208375_1003305_pt1 | contig 13898 bp, 8 predicted proteins | sample RifOxyD1_FD_184038 | JGI IMG/M metagenome (GOLD analysis project Ga0208375, IMG submission 184038) | Soil microbial communities from Rifle, Colorado - Rifle Oxygen_injection D1 (SPAdes) | ecosystem: Environmental > Terrestrial > Deep subsurface > Rock core/Sediment | place: Rifle, Colorado... | reverse complement strand
GGAAGACTGATGAAGAGCAGAAAATAATTCTGAATGAAATCTTACCAGAAGCTTTCGCTATGGTGAGAGAGACAGCAAAGAGAACTCTCGGCCAGAGGCACTTCGATGTACAGATTATCGGTGGAGCAATACTACATAATGGTAATATTGGAGAAATGAGAACTGGAGAAGGTAAAACTCTAGTCGCGACATTACCAGCATATCTCAATGCACTTACAGGAAAGGGTGTACATATAATAACAGTCAATGATTATCTTTCTCGTAGAGACACTGTATGGATGGGGCAGATATATGATGCACTCGGTGTGTCTGTAGGAGTGATCAATCATGAATCATCATTTATATATGATCCATTACATGTCAGTATAGCGGGAGAAACACTATCTTCCTTACGGCCTGTAGAACTCGCTCCGCTATCGCTCCGCTCAGACAGGCTTCGGCCTCAGGAAAATAGTGTTTCTCCCGCCAATTCGGATGTATTAGATAATAAGAGAGATGAGACTGGTTCCTTCCATGTCGTTCATGAATTCTTGAGACCAGTAGCTCGCCATGATGCTTATATGGCAGATATAACCTATGGTACGAATAATGAATTCGGCTTCGATTATCTCCGTGATAATCTAGAGTATGAAGAGAAGAGGCTACGCCAGAGAGAATTCAATTATGCAATTGTCGATGAAATAGATTCTATACTCATAGATGAAGCTCGCACACCTCTCATCATATCTTCTCCTACTACAGACTCTGAGAATCTATATCAAGTCTTCGCAGTTATTGCACGTGATCTTGTCCAAGACGAAGACTATACTCTAGATGAGAAGCATAAGAGTATAGCACTCACTCCAACTGGAATAGATAAAGTAGAGAAGAAACTTGGAGTAGGGAATATCTATAGTGATAAAGGGATAAAATATGTGCATCATCTAGAGACTGCAATAAGAGCCAAGGCAGTATTCCATCTCAATAAAGAATATGTAGTGAAAGATAATGAAATACTTATAGTAGATGAATTCACAGGACGTATACAGCCAGGAAGGCGCTGGTCAGAAGGTCTACATCAGGCTATAGAGGCCAAGGAAGGAGTGAAAGTTCAGAAGGAAAGCAGAACATTCGCTTCTATTACTTTCCAGAATTATTTTCGATTATACAAGAAGCTTTCTGGTATGACAGGTACAGCAGCGACATCTAGTGAAGAATTTTACAAAGTCTATGGTCTAGAGACTATAGTCGTCCCTACTAATCAATCTATCAAACGTATAGATCATAATGATCTTATTTTCCAAACAGAAATAGGTAAATTGAAAGCAATAGCAAAGAAGGTAAAGGAATTAAATGCCAAGGGTCAACCAGTACTTATCGGTACTGTATCAATAGAGAAGAATGAAATTCTTTCGCAATTCCTCCGTGTAGAGGGTGTAGTACATGAGATTCTCAATGCCAAGAATCATGAAAGAGAGGGAGAGATAATAGCCCAAGCAGGGAAGAGAGGTGGAGTAACTATCGCTACCAATATGGCCGGTCGTGGAGTGGATATCAAGCTCGGAGGGAATCCAGGGAATAAAGAGATGTATGAGGAAGTGAAGTCCTGTGGCGGACTCTTCGTACTTGGTACAGAGAGACATGAGGCTAGACGTATAGATAATCAGCTTCGTGGAAGGTCTGGTAGACAGGGAGATCCTGGAGCTACACAGTTCTTCGTTTCTCTTGAGGATTCACTTATGAGAGTCTTCGCAGGGGATACAGTGAAGAATCTCATGGGGCGTCTCAATCTAGCAGAAGATCAGGCAATAGAGAATCGTATGATTACCAAATCTCTAGAGACTGCACAGACGAAGATAGAGGGATTCAACTTTGATTCCAGAAAACATATTCTAGAATATGATGATATATTGAATCATCAGAGGAAGACTGTATATGATAGGAGGAGGAATTTATTACTCGGAGATATATCTTTCATAGAGTCAAAATTATTAGAAGTTATAGATAATGATATAGAAAATAAAGAAAAGAATTTGAAGATAGTAGAGGATAAAATAAATCAAATTGGAAGAGAAAGATTCTATAATACTGCAAGACAACTTATGCTACAATCTATTGATATGTATTGGGTAGAGCATCTAGAAGTCATGGACTATACTCGCTCTAGTGTGAATCTCCGTGCCTATGGTCAGAGAGATCCACTAGTAGAATATAAGAGAGAAGGATTGCGACTTTTCAAAGAAATGCAGGCAGTAATAGATGTGCAGATATTGAATCTATTACCACATATCGCAGAGAATATTGCGAGTAGGGAAGCAGTGGAATTGAAAGAGATACATGATCAAGCACAGAAGATCGGTGATCAAGATGGAAGTAATAAATCATCTAGAAATCAAAATATAATAAAGAAACAAGAAGTTGGCAGGAATGATCCATGTCCATGTGGCTCGGGAAAGAAATATAAAAAGTGCCATGGGAAAGGTAAATAAAATTATTTTAAAAACAAAACACCGCTAAATCAATGTTTTGTCGGTAACATTTGCAACTTCTTTCGGGTAGGGCACTGGCGAATTTATAAACATACTGTATTGTTCTTTACAATCGTTTTTTCTGGTATAATACACGCATGACTACTCACCCTATTAAATCTCCATATGGAGCTGACAATGTTGCTAAATACTTGATCTATTTAGCTTCTAAAGCATTCGTTGGTGATAACAAGGAACGTGAAGGTATCACTAATTTGAAGCTCCAAAAGATCCTCTATTTTGCTCAAGCATATTATCTTGCGAAGTTAGGCAAGCCGTTGTTCTCTGATCCTATAGAAGCATGGGATTATGGTCCTGTTGTTTCAAGTGTGTATCACGCTTACAAATCAAAGGGTAGTAATCCGATTATTTCAGAGACTGACCAGTCGCATATTTCCGATGAGGATAAGGAATCAATAAGTAAAATCTGGGATACATTTGGCGGATATTCTGCAAGCAAGCTCGTCGATATTGCCCACGCTCATAATCTTTGGAAGGAAGCCAACGCTTCTGCAAACAAAATTATTTCGCATAAAGCGATTACAGATTATTACACTCCATTATTAAATAAATAGGCCCGCGGGGTCATGCCGATATGGAAGGAACGATGACACCCAGCAAGTTTGATTTCTAGTATGCCGAATCCACGGTCATTTTTTCTATATGCGACTGTTCACTGGATAAAAAATATTCTTTTTACAATATTTCACGCGAACAAGCAGAAAGATTTATAGGTAGGTTGCGACACATTGAAAAACTGACTTGGAAGCAGTTTATGGCAATGGACAGAGAACATGGTGTTACGCTCGAAAAAAGGGGTTCGGAAAGTTTTGAAATGATTGATGGACAAAATACTTCCGCTAGTAAATTACTTGAACAATATTACTATCATTTTCGAGTTGAGCAAAAAGGGGTGTTCAGAATATTTGGTTATCAATACAGGCAATTTTTCTGCATTACTCATATTGATCCGATAGGAAAGATACATCATTAAAAATTAAATAAGAAAACCAGCAACTATTTCTGAATTCTAGATATATTGTAGGTGGACTTATAAAATTTTCTGCAATTCTAATATTAGTGATATTATTATTGTATGGTACATAAATTACGATACATATTACAAGACATATCTCATCGCGGAGCACACATTGGTCGTGATATAGAGATAAACATAAAGACATCTGAGAATATGTCGCTTAATTTCAAGCAGAATGTTCTTCCAGATAACACTACAGAGATTGGAAAAACTCTTGGAGTTGTTGAAGTAAAGGAAGATGTAATTTCTGTTCTATTAGATATTACTATCATTGAGCATGATAAATTATTTAATGATGTTGGTAATCAGAGTCAAAAAATAATTTTTGATACAAGGAAAGATACTGCCATAATCAATACGATAATAGTTGCCGTATCTGAGCGACGATGGTTTTTTTGGAAAGAGAAAGCGTATTTTACTTTGACTTTTGTCACAAAAATTGAAACAGAGTCTGGCGCGCCCGTCCCTACAGTAGATAATCCTAAATGGACTGGCAATTTTAGAGATGATACTGATCAAATGATCTTAGCGCGAATACTGTTTGCTGAAATGCGGAATACCTTAATTCCGGATAAGGCTCGTTATGCAGTGGCTTCTGTAATTAGGAATAGAGTTAATGATACTAGATGGGCAAATTCTTATGTTGAAGTTATCATAAAAGATAAGCAATTTTCTGCATTAAATGAAGGTAATAGCAATCGTATCTTTGCTATTGACCCACTTCATACCGGTAATATTATAGACGAAAAAGCATGGAAACAGACATACGAGATTGCGACAAAATTTTTAGATGAGCCCGCTCCAGATATTACCAATGGTGCTAATCATTATTATGACGATAGTATAGACACACCTGTTTGGGCAGTAGGTAAAGTGCCCACATATTCTGTATCGTATACTACTCAAGCTGGTGATGTAGCGAATATATTTTTCATCCGCTTATGAAATATCTGCTTATAGCACTTAGTGTGATGGTTATATTATTTGCGGGGGAAGCGATTGTATATTTATATGACAATTCACCAATCAAAGATTTTACTATGGTTGTTACTAGTATCGATAGTAATGGTAATACTGTTATTGAAACCACCACTACTACAGAACGAATCCGCGAAGTTCCGGCGCCATCTGGGACACAAATAGTTTCTGTGCATTATTTAACTCATAACGATAAGAATGTTACTGAGACCATTATTTTCATTAGAAACCTAGAAGACAACACTAGTAAAGTTGTTCGTATGAGTGGAGATGCATATCACGCGATAACCAGCGATCCAAGTTGGCTCGGTGAACGGCATTTCATTTTTTACAGTTATTGTGGTACGGGGTGTCAAGGAATTGTTCTGTTAAATACGGTTACAGGTCAAATGAAAGATGGGGTAATTTCCTATCTATCAAAAGGATTTGTTGATAGCGACCAGACACATCTAAAGGATTGGAATGATCAGGTCTTTATAATGGATGGATTGATGGGGGCTGTAAGCACTAAAATAGATAATGATAATAAAATCTATCTTATTTTTAGTTCCTCCAATAGCAATGAAAACGAGTCCAGTACGACAACCTATCGTTATATATTTGATGAACAGACTACCTTACTGACAGAGATAAATTAATCACTTGATACTGTAAATAACTTTCTTTCCCTTCCTATTTTCCTTATTTTATGTTAGTATACAGATGTTAATAAATCTATATCTATGAATTCCACCCCTTCCAATCATTTTTTCGGAGCACTACTACTAGCGGGAGCTGTTCTGGCTCTATTGATTTTCCTACCATTCCTCACACCTATAGTCCTAGCAACAGTGCTTGCTCTCATATTCCGACCAATGCATCGTATTATAGTGAAGGCTTTCTTCAGAGGTAATGAAAGAAGTTCACTAGCCGCATTCATAAGCATATTCATAGTAGCGATAATAGTTCTTATACCGGGATTCTTCATAATAGGGAAGCTATATAGTGAAATACAGAATGCTTATTATTTCTTAATAGACGAAGCAAGTAGATCTACAGTTATCACATTTTTGAATAATATTGCACAGCATATATCCAATTTCCTTTTTAATGTCTATCAACCTTTATCATTCGATTCTCTGAATATTACACAGTATTTCCAGAGTGGACTAGAATGGGCATTCTCCAATATTGATACAATATTCACTGGTATTAGTAAGGTGCTTATGGGTATATTTATATCTTTTCTTGCATTATTTTATTTCTTAAGAGATGGTGGAGAATTTCGAAAGCAGATAATCACCCTAAGCCCTCTCGGTGATGCAGATGATGAGAGAATATTGAGTAGACTAGAACAAGCCATATACTCTGTGGTCGCTGGGAGTCTTATCGTAGGTATTATACAGGGAGTCCTGACTGGAATAGGATTCGCACTATTCGGTGTACCTAGTCCTGCTATCTGGGGAAGTATAGCGGCTGTAGCAGCTCTTATACCTGGTGTAGGGACATCACTTGTACTAGTACCAGGTATACTCTATCTTTTTTTCACTGGATCTACTATCTATGCTGTAGGACTTCTAATTTGGGGAATACTTGCTGTAGGCCTCATAGACAATATACTCGGTCCAATACTTATAAATAGAGGGATAAAGATTCATCCATTAATGATACTTCTATCTGTACTAGGTGGAATATCATTCTTTGGTCTCGTAGGATTCATATTAGGACCTATAGTACTAGCATTCCTTTTTGCCTTACTCGAAATATATAGAATATCTAGAATTTCAAATCATGGCATTAATTGACGATATAACTTTACATATAAAAGCTGGTAATGGTGGCAATGGTGTCGTGCGCTGGCTACATGAAAGGGGCAAGGAATTCGCTGGCCCTTCTGGTGGTAATGGTGGTAAGGGTGGTGATGTCTATATACGTGCTATCCGTGATCTCGGAGTACTCGCAAGATATAAAAATAAAAAGGAATTCGATGCAGAGAAAGGCGGTGATGGTATGAAGGATAGTATGCATGGTAAAGATGGAAGAGATCTAGTAATGGATCTTCCTATTGGTTCAGTTATTACAGATTCTCGTATGGGAAGAGTAGAGAATCTATTAAAAGATGGAGAAGAGATATTAATACTACATGGAGGTAGAGGAGGTCAAGGTAATGAGCATTTCAAATCTTCTACGAATACTACTCCGAAGGAATGTACATACGGTAAGGGTGGGGAAGAGGCTGATTTCCATATTGAACTTGAGCTTATCGCTGATGCAGGACTTATCGGTCTGCCGAATGCTGGTAAGAGCTCGCTTCTGAATACTCTCACTAATGCCAATGCCGAAGTCGGTAATTATGCATTCACTACACTAGAGCCTAATCTGGGTGCTCTCAAAGGAGGATTCATCCTAGCAGATATTCCAGGATTAATAGATGGTGCACATGAGGGTAAAGGTTTAGGTCATAAATTCCTAAAACATATAAAGCATACACATCATCTACTACATCTTATTTCATTAGAAAGTGATAATATTATTTCTGATTATAAAGTGATAAGAAATGAATTGGAAAAATATGGTGATAAATTAGACAAGAAAGCTGAGACAATAATACTCACAAAGACAGATACAGTAGATGAGAAAATTATAAAATCTGCTGTGAATAAACTTTCAAAATATAATAAAGATATTCTTTCTATATCTATTCTAGATGATAAAGCAATAAAAGATCTCAATAATAAGATTGTAAAGATATTAAAGAAATAGTACTATAGAGCCATATATAATATGGATAAGAATAGTCGCAAATACATAGCCACAATAGGACTCGAAATACATGCAGAGCTAAAGACAGAGTCCAAGATGTTCTGCCATTGCAGAAATGATGCAGATGAGAATCACCCAAATATTAATATTTGTCCTATTTGTATGGGGCATCCAGGAACTCTCCCTGTACTTAATAAGGAAGCAATAAAGCATGTATTGAAAATAGGTTATGCTATCGGTGGTAATATCGCAGATTTCACAGAATGGGATAGGAAGAATTATTTCTATCCAGATATACCGAAGGGGTATCAGATAAGCCAGTTTAAATATCCATTAGTATCAGGAGGTGATCTATCAGGCGTGAAGCTTACTAGGATACATCTAGAAGAGGATACTGCCCAGTCAACACATGATACTCATCATAAGAGCTTAATAAACTTTAATAGAGCTGGTGTACCTCTTATGGAGCTTGTTACTGAACCTGTTATACATGATGCAGATACTTCAGTAAGGTTTGCTAAGGAATTACAAATATTGCTACGCTATGTCGGGGCAGGGGATGCCAATATGGAGAAAGGTGAGATGAGAGTGGAGGCGAATATCTCTATCGCTACTCCAGAGGATACAGAGAAAGGAAAGTTCGGAGTGAAGACAGAGGTGAAGAATCTCAATTCATTCAGAGTGGTAGAGAAAGCTATAAATTATGAAATAGAAAGACAGACCAATCTCCTAGAGAATGGAGAGAAGGTAATACAGGAGACTAGAGGTTGGGATGATAAGAGGGGAGAGACATTCTCTCAGAGGGCTAAAGAGAGTTCCCATGACTATCGATATTTCCCAGAGCCAGATATACCAAAGATGAAAATAAGTGAAATAGAAGAATTCAAGAAAGAAAATATAATAAAGGAATTGGGAGAATTACCATGGGAGAAGAAAAATAGATTCAAGAGAGACTATGGAATGACAGATAAGGAAGTAGATGTCTTTATTGAAAAGTCAGAGATTGCAGAATACTTCGAGCGGGTAGTAAAAGGAAATTCAAAAATAATAAAATTAGCTAAAGATTATATTCTGAATGTCTACATTGGTCTATTAGAAAAAGGACAAAATATAAATACGATTGATTCGAAATATTTCGCAGTTATAATGGAAATGATATATGACAAATTACTTTCATCATCAAGTGCAAAGAGTACGATCGAATTAACAATGAAATATAATTCTGATCCGAGAGAAATAGCAGAGAAAAATAATTTAATACAGAAGAATGATACAGATGAAATAAAAAAGATTGTCGAAGAAATAATAGAATCAAATCAGAATGTAGTAGAGGATTATAAGAAAGGAAAAACTGCATCTCTGCAGTTTCTTATTGGTCAGGGTATGAAGGTTACGAAGGGCTCTGTGAATCCAGAAATACTAAAGAAGATTATCCTAGACCTTCTTCCTCCAAGTGCCTGACAACTAGCTTCCTAACCTCATTCCTAGAGGGTCTCCTATGACCCTTGCTTAGCTCTATCTCAATAAGTATAGCTTCCAGATCCTCTACCCTATAGACTCTATAATTGCTTATAGGATGTCTACCAGCAGGGAACTTGCCACTATTGTCCCAATTGCGAAGAGTAAGAGGTGATACTCCTAGTATCTTCGCTGCATCCTTTATATTTATATATTTCTTTTCCATATTATTGTTATAGATATTTGTAATATTATATCTAATTTATAAAATTTTGATTAATTATAACTACTTACTAAACATTGATATACATTATAACACTACTGTATAAAACTAGTAATCACTTATCCACATTATTAATGTTTATGAATATACTTGAATACCATAGTTAAAATTATTTTATACATAAGTAAAATATGATTTATGATCATATCTAATATAAAAGATAGTAAATCACTGTTAGAATTATAATATATCTGATTATAATTGTAATAATATAGATGAATGTAAAACGAGGCTTTAAAATGCGATATAACGAATTTTATTTTAGAAATAGAGATATACACACTATAATATTTTAATATATTAATTAATTTTTATTATTTATTGATTATTATTTTTTTTATAATCTCAAATATATTTTATAGTATATTGATTTTTATATTTGAATTTATTTTGCCTATTATATGGCTCTAAATATATAATCTCGGATAGAAAAGATAGTAAAACCTTCATTTATGCGATTAAATATACCGATATTATTAAATTAAATGTAAATATAATTATTATATGGCTCTAAATATATAATCTCGGATAGGCGAGACAGTAATTTTATTTATTATATTATTTATTATCTTTTAAAATATCTCAATATATTTATATAATTATTTTATATTTATATTTAGTTTCTGATAGAATTTATTGTATTTTATTGATTTACTATAAAAAAACAAGCCTTTATAATGCGTTTTAATGCATATAAAAACTAATATATGATATTTAGCCTATTATTAATATCATATATATGAATTTAATTCTACTACTTTTAATTGATATATGATCAATCTCTATATTTATCTGAATTTGTTTAAATATGATACTTTTCTTAAAATTTCTTAAATGAATTTGATAAAAATTTGATTTAAATTTTAAGAATTATTTTTATAGAAAATTATAAACTTATCCACATTTTTCTATGAGAAATGGCACGAGAATAGGATATAATTATATTAATAAAAATATGAAAGATACTCTTATTCTAGAAGGTAAAAATTACATCTCGGCTAGACGAGCTGCTAGGGTCATGAATTATGCTCAAGATTATATTGGTCAACTTTGTCGTTCTGGCAAAATTGATTGCCGAATGGTGGGCAGATCTTGGTTCGTAACAGAGGAGTCTCTCATCGCTCATAGAGAGAGTGCAATAGATGCTACAGATGAGAGAGCTTCGAAAATGTTGAAGAAGAAATTTACTGCAAAAGTCATACCAGAAGTATCTGCTATTCCATCACTGATTCCAGAATCTATTCCATCTCCAATTATTCCTGAAAAGACAGAAATCTCATCATTGAAGTATGAGAGTCATAATGGCCCCACTCTTCCTGAGATCAAGAAGAGAGTTCCTGAAAAATTCAATATAAATAATATTTTCGATAAGCCAGTATACGAAACTCCAATTGTAACAGTTACTCATTCTGCTATTGCTTCTCCTATTTCAATTAATAAATTACCATCGAAGAGCTCATTATTACTCGTTGCTATAGCTGTCGTCATTGCTTTCACAGGATATACATTATCTTCATCATCTATTACTACATCTAGGACAGGTGCTTTTATTTCTTATAGCCAAGCTTCTGTCGGAACTTTCTTCAGTAATTTATTTGGAAATGTTTCTTCATATTTCGCATCGTATTTCAATTTCAATAACAATAAAGGACTTGCAGATAATAATGTGAAAAAGAATTTATCAGAGAGTGTCTCTGATGCAAGGTCGAATGGTATAGCAATAATACCCTCATCCAATTCTATAAAGGCAGATGAAGAAGAGAAGATAAGGGTTAGAGATACATTCTCTGATGAGGTAAAGGTCAAGGCAGATGATAGTGGTACGGCTGGTATTATCACCCCTGTATTCAAGAAAACGAATGGAGATGATTTCCTATATGTTCTTGTACCAGTTAAGGAAGATAAGAATAAATAATACCATGATCAATATCTTCAATAAGAAAATTCAATTGATCATAATAATAATAGTTTTCCTTTCTTCTTTTAATATTTCTCTTGCAGAGGTGATGTCTAGTGGTAGCTATCAGATGGAGCTAGATAGTGTGAACTTCGGTGGAGCACAGTCTAGCTCCGCATCATATCTTCTAGAGGATACATTCGGTGAATCTGGTACAGGGGAATTGAGCGGTACTAATTACAATGCCTCTATCGGATATCAGCAGGCTAGTATAGTCCCTGTTACTCCATCTACTCCTACTACGACAACACCATCTACTACTGGAGGTTCTATTAGTGGTGGTACATCCTTCATACCGAATGTGAAGAATTTCACAGCTACTCCATTACAGAAAAGTATTCTATTGACATGGGAATATCCAGAGCTGAATGTCATAGACTCTGTAGTCATAATACGTTCTGATAAATTCTTCCCATCGAATCTTACAGATGGGGAAATAATATTCCAAGGAAATGCGAATAAGGTTTTTGATTATGATGTTGAGATTGGTAAAACATATTATTATGCACTTTTTGCTAGGAATTCTATAGGAATATATTCTTCTGGAGTTCTGGCTCGTGCACGCATAATACCTGTAGGAGAAGAACCTGAAGTGACTCCTCCTGAAATATCTACAGATCCATTCGCTGATCTCCCACAAGCATTGAATGTAGATCCTATTATCTCTGCTCTTACTCTTCTTGACTTCGACTTCATACAAGATGGTAGGAAAATAGAACATACTGGAAACTCTGTTCCAATAGATGCGAATAAAAATCTCACAGTGCAATTGCAATATAATAAAGTCCCAGAGATATTGAAGACAATAGCTATCACACTTCGTGATCCAGAAGATACTTCCAAAGTCTTCACATTCCTACTCCGCGCTAATAAAGAGAAGACAGTATATGAGGCTACGATATCTTCTCTAGAGAGAAGCGGTAATTATCAATTGAATGCTGTAATAGTAGATTATAAGAATCAGAGTTTGAAGAGACTTGCTGGTGATCTACGTGCATTATCTATCGGATCAATAACAAGTCTATATAATATTTATAAAGATCCTAGAATTCTATTTGCAGTTATTCTCCTTTTCATTCTTGCTTTCATCGCTATTATACTTTTCGTAAATCATAATAGAAATAAAAGAGATAGAAATAGAAATAATAATATAGCAATAGGTTTGATCTTCCTTATTATTTCTGGTTTCGCTTTCACCTCACACTATGCCTTTGCTGCTTTCAATAAAGAAATTAATTATCAAGGTAAGCTCGCTGATAGTGCTGGTGATGCTGTCGCTGATAGTACATATGCTATGGAATTCAATCTCTATACTGTTCCTACTGGAGGTACTGCAATCTGGACAGAGACGCTAAGTGGCCTAGATGAAGTCACTGTTACTGATGGCCTCTTCAGTGTCATGCTCGGTTCTGTAACTTCTCTTTCTAGTATTGATTTCGATCAGACTCTATATCTAGGAATCAATATAGAGGGTGATGGGGAAATGAGTCCTAGGAAGAAGCTCGGAGCTGTACCTGCTGCATTCGTAGCGGATACTCTGGATGGTCTAGATAGTACACAGTTCCTAAGATCAGATACTGGTAGCGCTACATCTGGATATTTCATCGCTACTACAACTACAGCATCTGTTTTTCCATATGCTTCTACTACTGCATTCACTGTAAGTGGCGCACTTTATAATACATCTTTACTCAATGGATGTCTCAATGTTACTGGTGGACTTATCGATTCTACAGGATCGGCTTGTGGTGGTGCTGGCGCAGATAGCGTTCTTACTAGGAATGCTTTGAAGGGTCTTATCTACGCTCCAACTACTACAGATTCATTTGTATTAGGTGGCACTGCTACTACTACTGATTCTAGACTACAGGTATTCGGTACTACAACATCTACTATTTTCGTAGCAAATTCTGCTACTACCGCATCTGTATTTCCATATGCTAGCTCCACAGCTCTCACATCCACATCACTATTCGCAACAAACTTCACTCTCGGCACATTAGATGGTCCTCTACAAGCAAACAATGGTCTAGTTTCTGCAACAACTTCTATCGGAGTAATATATGGTGGTACAGGGCTTACATCCATCGCTTCATCATCTCTACTTATTGGTGGTCCGAATAATACATTTATAGGTTTTGCAACTTCATCACTCGGTATTGCACTAGGAGATACTACAGGTACTTTATCTGTATCTCGTGGTGGTACAGGTCAAACCTCATTTGGTCAAGGATGGTTACATTCTGATGGAACTACACTAACATCATCCACTAGTCCCACTGTGGCATATATTACAGCTACATCTACTACTGCATCTACTTTCCCTTATGCTTCTACTACTGCACTAACAGTATCTGGTACTCCATACTTCACAGGTATATCAAGTGGTGGTCTTGCAGTAGATGATAATGGTAAAGTATACAATTTCTCTACATCGACATGGACATTCGCATCATCTACATTACTCGGAGATACTAATATATGGAGTGGTACTAATACATATGGTACATCGAATATATTAATTACAGGAGGTTCGAATGGGCAAGTATTAAATACAGATGGTTCTGGTAATCTATCATGGATTGATCAATCAGCGGGTTCACTCTTCGCTTGGACACCAGCTACTAATTATGGAGCAAACACAAATTCCACTACTACAGCCCTATGGATACAGAATAATCTATTCGCTTCCTCATCTATATACGCTTCATCTGATATCTGGGCAGGGAATACAGTCACAGCATCATACTTCACAGCGACATCTACTACAGCATCTATATTTCCATATGCTTCCACTACAGCTCTATCAGTATCTGGTACTCCATACTTCACAGGTATATCAAGTGGTGGTCTTGCAGTAGATGATAATGGTAAAGTATACAATTTCTCTACATCGACATGGACATTCGCATCATCTACATTACTCGGAGATAC
>Ga0208375_1003303_pt1 | contig 13900 bp, 18 predicted proteins | sample RifOxyD1_FD_184038 | JGI IMG/M metagenome (GOLD analysis project Ga0208375, IMG submission 184038) | Soil microbial communities from Rifle, Colorado - Rifle Oxygen_injection D1 (SPAdes) | ecosystem: Environmental > Terrestrial > Deep subsurface > Rock core/Sediment | place: Rifle, Colorado... | reverse complement strand
CAAGCAGAAATCGCCAGAATTGCCCAAGCCAAAGCCCTGGAAGAAGAGCGCGCCAAAAGCATTATTGCAGCCGCTGAAGGTGCGGCTCGCGAAACGGAAATAAGGGCTACAGCAGAGGCTTTGAAGATTACTATCATAGCCGAAGCTAACAGAATAGCCCTAGAAAAAGAAGGCATGGGTAAGGCCGAGGCTTATAACAAGATTATGCAACCCTTAAAAGCTCATGGTCTCAGTGCAACTGAACTCCAGGCTGTTATGGCTGATTACATCACAACCGGCAACTTTGCCAAGCTCGACAAGCTCACCACTTTGATCATCCAAAAAGGAGAAGTGAAAGATAAGACTTCTCTGATCATTCAACCCAAGTGATAAAGGAGGGATCACTATGACACCAATAGATATGCTCAAAATCCTAGGAATACTCCTAGGGGTGGCTGGAATACTGGTAGCCATTAAGTGGTATAACAAAGACCCAGCTCCGACACCCAGCGCAACCCCAACAACCACATCCCCCGAAAAAGAAAAACCCGCCAAGGGTGATTCGAAGAAGGAGGGTGATGGCGGGTGGACCAAGTTGATGAAGTTCATAACAGAGACAGCCAAGGCAGTGATATGTGTGTCTCTTTGTGCCCTGGCGATCTTTGCGGCAGTTAGAGGATTCCAGATAGTTCGTGACTGGGAGCCGGCTCGATCAGTGCGAGGTGGTGGTAGTGAAGCCACTATAATTCTAACCGAAGAATGGTCGAGCGAATACCTCAAACAAAATTGGAGGAACACCCACTCAGGTATCAAAACTATACCAAAGATGACCCAACACGGGATTCTGTTTCGGTTTGATTCCCCAGACGGAACTCCGGGCACGGTGTTTGAAGAAAGACCCGGTCAAAATGTAAGATATACTGCCCCCAAAGGTGACAGTATTCTTAGAATCAAACTGGCTGGGGATGAACCAGGAATAGTACAAGCCAAGGTGTGGTGGAAATAGAGCACAACCACACTTTCACTGGGCCGTAAGCGAAATCGCTTACGGCCCTTTTTTATACCAAAAAACCGACACCAAACGGCGTCGGTTTTTGTAACTACTCTACTTTTAACTAACCATTACTTATGCAACCAATAACATTACAAACAAATTTCATAATGCCAAAAGCAGACAACATAATAAACAGCCCGATAATGCCCCAAATCATATGTTGAGCTCCGGTGGCTCGCTCGGTACTACTGGCACTACCAGCCACAAATTTGTAGACCCCAAAGACAAAATAAACTAAAGCTAAAGCCATGAACAGCATAATCAACGGGTTGACTATAGCGGAGTTTATTTTATCTAAAAGAGAAAATTGCATTTACTGTTAAAAAATATTAACTAGTAGCCCCAGGAATACTAGGCGGAGTAACTACAGCATCATCTGTATCAATACTAACATTAACAAAGTTTACAAGTCCCCAAATTGAAACAATAACAAAGATTCCTACTATACCATAAGCCATGAAAGCAGCTCCAGACTTCCGAGCATCAGCGTCATCACCAGAAGCAATAAATTTCACAACACCGTAAACAATGATCAATACCGCAACTCCAATCAACAAACCTATTATATCTTGTATTAAACCAGCTATGGATGAGAAAAAACTACCAATACTAGTCAACTGTAAAGTTTGAGCTGATACTATATAGGGAGTTAAACCCATAATCAACGCACCTAAATAAAGAAAACTTTTTTTCATAATTACACTATTAAATTATTAATAAACTTAAGACTTCAAATTCTTTAAAGAACGACCTTTTTGAATTTATTACATTATACAACACTATACACCAAAGAAATACTATGACTGGGGATATAAAATGCCCTCAAATTTTTACTCTGAACCAATGTTAGTAATAGTTGGTATCGGCGGGTTTTTAGCAGGACCACTCTCACCAAAAAAAGTATTGGTTAGAAGATTTACGAAACCCCAAATTGACACCATGACAAAGATTCCAAAAATTCCATAAGCTACCAAAGCACCACCTTCTTTTCTTTTGGTGGCATCAGCTCCTGAACCTATATATTTTACAATACCCCAAACTAAAACCAAGACCGCTACCCCAATCAGAAGAACCACTAAAGGATTTAAAATAGTAGAAACAACACAACCAACCAATTGCTGAAAATTACCAGTTAAACATCCATTTACCTCCCCAGTAGTAGTTGTTTCTTCTTTTGGTGTATCTTCCGCCGCTAAAACAAAATCGGCGCTTATACCTGAAGTAATTAAGGCGCCCAAGAAAACGCTAAGTAGTATTTTTTTGATCATATAATTTATTTTTTATTTTAATTGTGCCACTGTGCCTTCTATGATACCCAAGATAACAAAAGCGCCTAGCACGATCATAGCGCCAATAATAGTCCAATAGAAAGCTTCTTTAGCGGTTTTTAATTCCGCCGGATTACCTTGAGCCTTAACAAACAAAAATCCCGAGTAAATAATCCCAAGAGCCACTACCGGCACCCCTATTTGAACCACTGCACTCAAAACTAGAGCCACCAACTCAGGCAAGGTGTCGATACTGGGCCCTAGAGGATTATCCACAGTATAACTAACACTGCTTTCCGCTCCATAAACAACAGGAGACTTTAAACTTAAATAAATAAAGCCTAATAAACCTAAGTAAAAAGTTCTGTGCACAATTTTAATTTGATTCAGCATATATAAATATTAGTTAACTATTCATTACCAAAAACATTTTCTAATAAGCCCACATCGCCGGTTAGAGAAAATACTATAAATTTAACTAGAATAAAAGCCGCCAGCACCAGAACAAAACCCAAGACGGCTGTCTGGATGATTTCTTTACCTTTTGCCCTTTTACCAGCATTACCCGCATACACAGTAATAATAATACCGCCATAAACTATAGTTAAAACGGCCAGTGGCGCTGCCACCGTGACCACCAAAAACTCCATAATAGTATTGAGTAAGACAAAAAAATCAGGAAAGGTACATGGATCTGCATCGCCCACCCCACAAGTCACCAGGGCGGCTCTAGAGACTACAGGGGTCACCAATATGGCAACACCCAAAAAACTTCGAGTGAAATATTTTAAAATCATAAATTAGAAAAAAGAAGATTAATTTTTTGATCTGCCACTCCTAGGGCACCCATCGCATCATCTAAACCTCGATTCACAGTATTAACCATCTCAGAAAAAATAGTAGTGGTTTCTATTTTACTTGGGTCCGCCCAAGTTCTAGCATAAAGAGCTGACTCATAGAAAACGGCTTCGAAACGATTGTCGGAATTGGGAACACTTAAAAGATCACGCCTGGCTGGCGGTACCGACATACTATCGGCTATGACTTTGGCCTCGGGGCCAGTAGCTAGATTCCAAGCCACAATAAAGGCCGTCGGTAAGTTGTCGGTATTTTTAACAATCGACACGCCCAACATTTGACCACTGGTTGTTTTACGAGCCGTCTCATCACGCTGGGGCACTACTACGACATCGAGATTTAAATTAGGATTTTTAGTTCTAATCTGACTAAGTTCCGAAGCATAACCAAAATAATTGGCTAATTTACCCGCAATAAACATTTCACGATCTTGATTTAAAGTTTCATTCCAAGAATAAGTCACTTTATTAGGATTAGAAAAGGCTGTAAAAAAATCAAGGGCGGCGGCTCCGGGAGCGATATTAAAACCTAAACTCTTCGATAATACAGATCTATAGACAGCCGACTCGGTCTTAGACACTATCGGGTTACCTGCCTGCAAGAATAGCATTTCTAAAATGGGTTTAAAATTTAAAACATTACTAGCTTCCCCAAAAGCTAAGCCACTTCCGGTGATTACATTCTGGCTATCTCTTTTATTGAGACGCTCGTGAATAGAGAGAAAAGTAGTCCAAGTTTTAGGCACTCTCGCCACGCCATTATTAGAATATAAATCCCGATTGTAATACATCACAAGCGGGTCGACAGTCATTGGTAGAGCAGACAGTCCGGTAGAAGTATTATAAAGCTCACCAATTTCAGCAAAAGTATCACTAAAAGTTCGGGCATCAATACTATCGTAAGGAATAATATAAAATTTATTACGTTCACTCACAGTTATATCGTGAGGCGCTAATATTAAATCAGGAGCACCACCCACAGCTAATGTTTCTACTAATTCATCAGCGATAGTATTAGGATTTTTGGCCACATATTCTAAAACAAATTGCCCTCGATAAGTATCATTAACACTAGACACCACTTCATTCATAATAATAGATGGCACTACGCCCCACATAGTCACCACGCCCCCACCACCATCCCCACCACTTTGACCACTAAAACCCGGTAAAATTCCAGAAAATATTAGAACTGCTATGACTATAGCAAACCCTAAGCCCACCATGACTATTAACTTAAAAATGGATTCGTCTTGCATAAATTAAGATGTTGTTTTAAAGATAATACCATAATGGTGGTCACCTGCATCAAAAGTATTAACAGTTACAAAACCAGCCTGAGCAAAAATCTCTTCTGCTTGTTTCTGGGTTACCACCTGACTACTACTCGGACCAACACCACCAAAAGAATTTTGCCAGTCTATAACCATCACCGACCCATTTGGTTTTAATAAACGTTTGGCTTCCAGAGCTAAACTATATTGAGAATCCACCTGAAACAAAACATTGGAAATAATAATCGCATCAGCGACTCCATCTTTTAACTTAACCCCATTTTTTACTTCGATATCGCCCCACAAGACATTAATATTTGGTCGAAAAGAATTTCGAGCTTCGGTGGCCACTTTATCAAGTAAATCTTTTTGGATATCCACCACATAAACCCGACCATCTTTAGTCACAAGATCCGCTGCCGCAAAAGCATAACCACCAGTTCCCGCCCCCATGTCGATCACCTGCATGCCAGGCAATAAATTTAAATATGACAGATTTTTTTTAGGTTCAGCAAACATAAAATATATTAAGAAATTATTGTTTATATTTTACTACACTTAATATAATTGGGAAACAATTGGGGAAAGAAAAAACCGCGCGCCTATAGGCGCGCGGTTTTTAAAGTTTTTTAACTAGAGCTTACAAACAAGTAAGTGAAGCAATTTCATCGTCGGCTTTCATCTTCATAATTCGAACCCCTTGAGTTTGACGACCTAAGTTTGGAATCTCCTCCAACTTAGTTCTGATGACTTGACCATGCTTAGAGATAGCAACAATTTCTTCAACTTCATTACCCAACACTCGCGCCCCGATTAATTTACCAGTTTTAGAAGTTAGTTTAGCAGTTTTAATACCGGAGCCACCGCGTTTTTGAATTTTGTATTCTTTAAGTGAAGTTTTTTTACCATAACCATTAGCACTCATAACTAGAAATTCTCCCGCTTCGCCGTCTTTTGACACCACATCAGCTCCAATGACGACATCACCTTTACCGAGTTTAAAGCCTCGAACCCCACCCGCTGATCGTCCCATTTCTCTAATGTCAGATTCTTTAAATCTAATGCTCTGACCATTTTGAGTAGCAATCATCGCGGTATCGCCCTTATGAACTGGAAATACTGAGAGTAATTCGTCCTTATCGGATAATTTAATCGAAATAATTCCACTGCGACGAACATCTTTAAAGTCTTCAGCTTTTACTTTTTTAGCTGTACCAGATTTAGTAACCATCAAAATCGATAATTCGGAGTGATCAATACCCTTATCAAAAGACAAAACCGACGTTACTTTTTCTTCCGGTAGTAATGATAGATAATTAACCACCGACTTACCTCGAGTCGCTTTATGTCCTTCTGGTAATTCATACATCTTCAATTGATAGACTTTACCCTTATCAGTAAAGAACAAAAGATCGCTGTGAGTATTCGCCGTTAAGAAAATAGACACAAAGTCTTCTTCTTTCACATTTAAATCCATCACCCCTTGGCCGCCACGACGTTGTGATCGGTATTCTGAAGGGTCGGTACGTTTGATATAACCACCAGAGGTTAAAACTTTTTCCTCAACCAAATCTTCAACGCTAATTTCTTTGGCTCCATGTTTGATCACTTTAGTTTTACGAGCATCACCAAAACGCTCTTTAATATCCACAAATTCATCGCGCACAATCTTGATCACTTTATTTTTATCAGCCAAAATTCCCCGCAATTCTTTAATCAGAGCTTGTTTTTCTTTTAATTCATCTTCAACTTTCTGACGTTCCAAACCAGCCAGTTTTTGCAACCGCATTTCGAGGATAGCAGTCGCCTGCAAGTCGGACAGTTTAAATTTCTTCATCAAAGAACTATGAGCGGTCGCAGTATCTTTGGACGCTCGAATAGTTTTAATTACTTCATCGATATGATCCAAAGCAATTTTTAGACCAAGTAATATATGTTCACGAGCTAGAGCTTTATCTAAATCAAATTGAGTCCGGCGTACCACTACTTGCCCTCGATAAGTGACGAATTCTTCAATAATTGACCTCAGAGATAAAAGTTTTGGCACTCCATCAACTAGAGCCAACATATTGTAGTGGAAAGTAATAGCCAAATCAGTATGTTTGTATAGGGAATTTAAAATTTTCTGGGGCTGAGCACCTAATTTAAGGTCCACCACCACTCGAATATCACCTTTAGCCGATTCGTCGCGAATATCTCTAATACCCTCAATTCTTTTATCACGGACCAAATCAGCCATCTTAATAATCATTTCAGATTTATTAACCTGATAGGGTACAGAAGAAATAACAATTTGATGAGTCCCCGCTTTTTGCTCTAAAATTTCGGCTTCACCTCGGACCACCACCCCACCTCGGCCTGTACTACAAGCATGGTGAATATCTTTTTGATTGAAAACCATACCCCCAGTTGGAAAGTCTGGACCTTTTACAAATTGTAATAAATCTTCATTCGTACTACTTGGATTATCTGTAAAATGAATCAGGGCTTCCATGACCTCAGTTAAATTGTGAGGAGGGATTTTAGTCGCCATACCCACCGCAATACCGAAAGTTCCATTCAGTAAAAGATTTGGTACTACAGATGGTAAAACAATTGGCTCCTTACGTTCACCATCGAAGTTTGGTTGATAGTCAACAGTTTCTTTTTCAATATCACGCAAAAGCTCAGCCGCTAATTTAGTCATTTTAGCTTCGGTATATCTGTGAGCCGCGGCCTTATCTCCATCAATAGAGCCAAAGTTTCCCTGGCCCCACACTAGTGGATATCTAATAGCAAAATCTTGAGCCAGCTTAACCATGGCTTCATACACCGAAGAGTCACCGTGAGGGTGATACTTACCAAGCACATCTCCCACAATAGTGGCTGATTTTTTAAAGCGTGATGAAGCAGTCAAACCTAATTCATGCATAGAAAATAAAATTCTTCTGTGTACTGGCTTCAATCCATCCCGAACATCAGGCAGGGCCCTGGAAACAATCACCGACATTGAATAGTCAAGATATGACTCTTGCATTTCCTTCACAATATTAGCATCCACTACTCCCAAATTTGGATCAAAAGCTACCGGCTCATTATTAGAATTGTCATTTTTCTTAGGCATATAATCTTTAAAATCTTAAAATATTTCTTTTACATAATTACCCACAACGGAAAAGCCATCAGTAACTCGACTTAATTCTTTCCTCCAACCTGTTAAAGGCGCATTAGGATCTGTCGCTGGTACTGCTGTCACTGCTAGGTCTTGATCACCAGAGAGACTATTTAAAACTATAATATTGGTAATCCAACCCGCAATCACTAGACCAGTTAAAACAATAGAGGCGATTAAAGCCACCTGACGTCTTTCTTCTTCAGGTCGAGCGATTAATTTTTCAATGTAATTGGATATTTTATTCTTCATACTCCAAACTAACTCACATTTAACACCATAATATCAGCCATTCTATCTTCTAAATCTTTCTTTTTTAGAGACAATTTATCTTGCGGAGCTTCTTTAGCTTCTCCAGCTTCTTTCAAGAATTCTTTCAGAAAATCAGAATTAGTATTTTCTCCATATAATAAAGGAACAATAATTTTAGGCTCTAAAGCAGCGGCGAGTTTAGCTGAAGATTTAGCATCGAGAGTACCCTCAGCACCAGCTGGAGCAAATAAAATATCAGCCCCACTGATTTCTTCCAAAATATTAGGCGCTAAGTCCTTATCAGCTAAAGCCCCTAAATGCACCACATGCATCCCTTCGAGCATGAAGCTATAAATAGTATTAATAGTCTCCCGTGGCCCAACCGACGGATAACCTTTAATAAAAACTTCTGAATATTCGTATTCTCCAGGACCAGAAACGACAAAAGCTTCTTTATTACCAAAAGATAATTCTTCAACACCATTGAAAGCCTCATTATTTAAGCTAGTCATGGCAATATCTGCCCCAAAACGGGAGGTTTTTAACTTATGAGTTTTGGCGACAGGATTAACTCCTATAACCAAATTTCCAAAAGATAAACGCACGAAAGCTAATCCGGAATATGTAATTACCATATCCTTTCATACTAGCATAAAAGGCCTAAAAATAAAAGGCGCCTTTTCTGGAAATTAACCCAAATTGCGCTTGATTTTTTAATAATATTATGTACAATGTGCAAGGTTATATATTATTAATTTGGTTAAATTTACTACTAGGAGCCCAACCGAGCCACGTCAGTAAACAAACCAAGCTTCACTCTTTAAAAAGTGAATTAACCCCAAAATAATGTCAGAAAATATTCAAACAGAAGACAAGACAGTAAGTAAGAGCGTGATGGAGGAGATTTTAAAAACTACTCCCAATCGCCCAGAAGTAGAATCTCTAGTTGACGGTAAAGTTATAGCCAAGGGCAAATTGGCTCTTTTTATTGATTTACCACCATTTGGTACTGGTATGATTTTTGGCCGTGAGTACTTTAATGCTCGCGATCTAATCAAAAAGATCAATATTGGCGATATTGTCACCGCTAAAGTGGTTGAAGCTGAAGGCGAAAATGGTTATATCGAGTTATCTCTAAAAGAGGCTAAACAAGCTATTTTATGGGATACAGTTGAACAAGCCATGAAGCAGAAGAAAATATTCTCTCTACCGGTCAAAGATGCTAATAAAGGTGGTTTAATTATTTCTTGGGAAGGCATCGATGGCTTCTTGCCCGCTTCTCAATTAAAACCAGAGAACTATCCCCGAGTACCAGATGGTGATAAAGATAAGATTATAGAAGAATTAGGTAAAATGATCGGCACTAATGTCGAAGTTATGATTATTGGCGCTGAACCAAAAGAAGGTAAGCTGATTTTCTCTGAAAAAACTCTCGACAATCAATCTCGTAAAGCTATGGTTGATAGTTTCTCTGTCGGCGATGTCCTTCAAGGTGAAGTTACTGGGGCCGTAGACTTTGGTGTCTTTATTAAAGTTGAAGAAGGTTTAGAAGGCTTGGTTCACATTTCAGAATTAGACTGGTCTCTAGTAGAAGATCCTCGTGAACTCTACAAAACTGGTGATAAAGTGAAAGCTAAAATCATAGAAATCAAAGACGATAAAATCTCTTTGTCTATTAAGGCTCTAAAACCAAACCCTTGGGATGAAGCGGAAGCTAAATTCAAAAAAGGTGAAGTCGTTTCTGGAGTAGTAATTAAATACAACAAACACGGCGCCCTAGTCTCTATCGAAGAAGGCGTGGCCGGCTTGGTTCACATTTCAGATTTTGCTGACGAACAAGACTTAAGATCTAAATTAGAACTTGGTAAAACTTATAAATTTACTATCAATTTATTTGAAGCTAAACATCAACGAATGACGTTAATGCTAGGTGATAGAAGAAAAGAATTAGAGGAAGCTGAGAAAAATAAAACTGACAAAGATAAGAAAGATAGTAAATAATAGAAAAACCCCCGCAGCCCTAGGACTGCGGGGGTTTTTTCTTACCCGATATATTTATTATCTGTCACCACAGATTGCAAAATCTCCGCTCCACTGGCTACAGATTCGGCTACTAAATCTTTTTCTGAGTCAGTAAAAGCGCCGACCACAAAATCGGCCGTTCTATGAGCCCTCATATTCTTCAAATTATCATCATTCAAACCTACTGGTGAGATTCCTAATTTTAATCTCATGATATTTTCCCCTTTCACATTTTCTAAAATTGACTTCACTCCATTATGACCACCACCAGTTGCAGTGCTGGTAACTAATTTAATTTTACCTAAAGGTAAATCTAAATCATCGTGAACAATAACTATTTTGTAATCCCCTTTAAAGAAATTTAAATATGATCTAAGACTAACCCCAGAATTATTCATAAAATTTTCTGGCAATAATAAAACTACCGATTTATTATCTATTTTAAGATTTCCAATTTGAGCTTGAAATTTTTTATCAAAAATAAGCTCTGTTTGATAATTTTCAGCCAATTGCAAGACGGCCATCCGACCAATATTGTGCCTGGTATGACTATATTTAGGTCCCGGATTACCTAAGCCGACAAAAATATAAGTCACAGGGTCAAAACCTGGATTGACGCTTCCAACCTCCTTATTTTGGGTAAAAATTTGACTAATGTGTTTAAAAATGGACATATTTTGATTATACAATAAAAATAGGCCTTGCGTCAAAAACGCTGATATAGTATGATAAATAAGCATTATTAATAATATTTTCTCATGGAGCAGGAAGCCAAACAAACGATTTTTGACATTATTCGTTTTGCGTTTATTACTTTAATCATAGTTATCCCAGTTAGAGCCTATGTGGCTCAACCTTTTATAGTTAGTGGCGAATCCATGGATCCCACCTATAAAAATGGCGAATACTTAGTAATAGACGAGCTATCTTACCATTTTAACACTCCGGAACGAGGGGAAATTGTGGTATTTCGCTACCCTGAAGACCCTTCAAAATTCTTTATAAAGAGAGTTATCGGCCTACCAGGAGAAAAAGTAGCACTCTCTTACGACAAAGTCATTATTACTGGTATCGATGGTAAGAATCAGACTTTACCCGAAAATTATTTAGATAAAAAGTTTAACTATAATAATTTAGAAGTCACCTTAAAAGCTGATGAATATTTCGTCATGGGCGACAACCGGCCTTCGAGTTTAGACTCTCGAATGTGGGGACCACTACCAGAATCTTTTATCAAAGGCCGAGTAATAGCCCGATTATTACCACTATCGAAAATTTCATTATTCCCTGGCTATCCAGAAATAGAAACAGCCGAGTAAATAATTTAATCATTAACTTGTTTATACATCCTTATGCCTGATTTATCTAAAAAACCTGAAACTAAAATTTCATCAGCACCTCAAATTAAAGAGGAATTACAGCGACCAAAAGGCACTCAAGATTTTATAGGTGATGATTTACTACATCTTCAAGGCTTCTTTGAAAAAGCCGCTGAAGTGGCTCTTTACTATGGCTTTGTGCCAATTGAAACTCCCATGTTTGAAAAAGAGAGTCTTTTTATTCGGGGCGTAGGAGATGCAACTGATATTGTAGAAAAAGAAATGTACACCATTAAAACTAAAGGTGGTGACAAATTAGCTCTCCGACCTGAAGGCACGGCCGCTGTGATGCGAGCCTATTTTGAACACGGCCTCGCTTCTAAACCTCAGCCTGTCATGCTTTATTACCACGGCCCTTTCTTCAGACACGAAAAACCTCAACGAGGACGTCTCCGACAACTATATCAATTTGGTTTAGAAATCATTGGTACTAAAAAAAGTGTAGCTGATGCTATGACTATTCACTTAATCACTCTGATCATTAGTGAAGTTGGTATTAAAAATTTTACTGTCGCCATCAATAGTATTGGCGATAAAGAATCTCAAACTAGTTATAAAAAAGAGTTGGTAACTTACTATCGCAAACACGCGCGGGCTATTTGTGCTGACTGTCGAGTACGCTTAAAAAATAATCCCCTGCGATTACTTGATTGTAAAAATGAAAAATGTGAAGCCATTAAAAAAGAGGCCCCAGAAACTATCAGTCACCTATCTTCCGATAGTAAAAAGCATTTCAAAGAAGTTTTAGAATATTTAGATAAAATGTGTGTACCTTATATAATCGACTCCACTTTAGTCCGTGGATTAGATTATTATTCTCATACTGTTTTCGAAGTGATTCCTGAACAAACAGGCACTGACGAAAAACCTCTATCTATAGCCGGTGGTGGACGCTACGATTATCTAGGAAAAATGTTAGCGGCCAAGAAAGACACGCCTGGCGTTGGAGCTGCGATTGGTGTTAATCGTTTAATCAATTTACCTGACTATAATTTCCCTTGCCCCCGAATTGTTAAGAAACCAAAAGTTTTCTTTATTCAGCTATCATTTGACGCTAAGTTGATGAGTTTTATCGTAACCGAAACTTTACGTAAAGCCAAAATACCAGTAGCTCATTCCCTATCTAAAGACTCTCTAGGTGGTCAATTAAGCAAAGCCGAGAAAATGAAAGTGCCTTATGTAATTATCCTTGGTCAGAAAGAAGCTATTGATAAAACTGTGATTGTCCGCAATATGGATACGAGATCCCAAGAAACAGTCAAAATAGATGAATTGGCTAATTATTTGAAGAAAATTAAATAAATAAAACTGGAATATTGCCATAAAATACAAACTATGGTAACCTACTACTCGTTATGACAACAATCGTAGAAGTCGAAAAACACCCAACTGAATCAAACGCCAGCGTAATGCGTCGCTTTTCTAAGCGCGCTCGTAGTTTAGGGCATGTGAAAAAGGTTAAGATCGACCGCTACAATGTTCGTACAAAATCTCCTTTAAAGAAAAAGCAAGACAAGCTTAAGAAAATTAAAAAAGCTGCTAGTATGGAAAAATTGAAGAAATATGGACGAATTCAAGAATTCAGCTATCAACGATAGGAACTTAACGCACCGGCCAAAGCCGGTGCTTCCTTTTCTAGAACTTAAAGATAAAGTTCTAGGTAAAAAATATAATCTCAGTCTGGTTTTCATGTCAGACTGGAAAGCTAGACAACTAAATAAAACTCTGCGCCACAAAACTACAGCCGCTAATGTTTTATCTTTCCCCCTAACAGAAAACGATGGTGAAATTTTTTTAAACCTTGCTCGTTGTGCTCGTGACCATAAAAAATATGATATGAATTACCTCGAACATGTCGCTTATCTCTTTATCCACGGGTTACTTCATTTGAAAGGTCACTCGCATGGTAGTACAATGGAGAAGCAAGAAAGGCAAATATTAGCCTCTCTTAATCTTCATGACCAGAAACATCGTCATCGGCCTTGATATTGGCACAGCTTCCATCCGAGTAGTAGCGTGCGAGTATAAACCTGGGAATAGTATTCCTCAGGTTTTATCTTTGGTTAAAAAAAATTCCCGCGGACTCAGACGCGGTTATATTATTCAATTTGAAGAAGCTGTTAGTAGTATTCGCGAAGCTTTAGTTGAGACTGAACGCATTATAGGTACTAGAGTTAAGCATGTAGTGCTAGCGATTGGTGGCTCAACCTTAGAATCAAAATTAATTGAAGGTGGAATAGTGGTGTCTAAAGCTGACAATGAAATTACTTCTAATGATATTAACCGGGCTATTAGTGCTAGTGAAAGTAATTTAGATATCACCAATAAAACTGTTATCCAAAAATTTCCGATCGCTTATAGATTAGATGGTAAAAAAATAATTGGCCGCCCAATTGGTCTAAAAGGCTCAAAATTAGAAGCACAGGTGCTTTTTATTACTTACTCGACTCCACATCTAAAAGACTTATTGGCGGCCGTAGAAGCAGCGGGAGCGCATATTGATGACATAATAGCAGCTCCCCTGGCCGCTTCAGAGGCTATTACTACTAGACTGCAAAAAACAGCTGGTTGTGTGATTGCAAACATCGGCTCTCAAACTACTTCTATAGCTGTTTTTGAAGAAGGCTTACCGATTTCCCTGCGAGTGTTTCCTATTGGTTCCAC
>Ga0208375_1003301_pt1 | contig 13907 bp, 15 predicted proteins | sample RifOxyD1_FD_184038 | JGI IMG/M metagenome (GOLD analysis project Ga0208375, IMG submission 184038) | Soil microbial communities from Rifle, Colorado - Rifle Oxygen_injection D1 (SPAdes) | ecosystem: Environmental > Terrestrial > Deep subsurface > Rock core/Sediment | place: Rifle, Colorado... | reverse complement strand
ATCCTAATACTAATGCTGCCAAACCTGTAATCATAGATTGTTTCATATTCATTTTCTGCCCCTCCTCATTGTCGGCTGGTAAAGTAACTTTGAATGGACATCATTCATCTGGTTGTAATCATTTACTTTTTGAATTCGCGGGAATTGATCCCCTGTGAATGTGTAATGGTTATCAGTTGGTTTCTCGCCCTTCGCCAAAGGAACGCTGTAGTTGGGTATTCTTTCCGCAGTATCTAAAACACCATTCAATGTAGCAAGATCACGGTACTTTTGGTCCGTGGACTGCACTTGCGTAATTCCATCATAACCAACCATAACACCTTCCGGTGTTACTTGAACGACTACTTTTATATCCTGATGGTTGTTCAACTCTTTTCGTTTATTCCAATCTTTCTTCCGTGGATCTTTTGGATTTGCTTGGAAATACGCATCATTTGCTGCAGCCATTTTCACAAAAGAATGTTCTGCAACATCTTGATCATGTGATTGTTCTTGAGTGAGATAGACTTTCGCCCCATCATTTGAAGTATAAGATGTTACATACATTGTTGCTGGAGTTACAGCGCAGCCGGATAAGCCACCAGCAACCATTGTTCCTAGGATCATTCTTTCAAGTTTATTCATTTTGTATTACCTCGCAAATTCATTATTAATATTCTTTAATGTAGGGCATTCCCTCGGCAGGTTCATGGACAATCTCTTTGACAATTTTGGTTCGGTCTTTATAGACCGTTCTTTTTTCTATTCTTGTCCTGTCTACATATTGCTTTTCTTGTAAAGCGCTTATACATTCTGCCAATTGACTTTCAAAATTATCATCTTGTGATTGAGCCACGCATTTTTCTTGTGGTTGGGCGGTGCATGTTCCAAGTTCTTGTTCTAGCCGTGTAATGTAAACATTATTCCCAGTAAGAGTTTCTTGGCATTGGTTAAACCGGGATTCATACCCTTTGCATGTGCTTTCCAAATCAAGAGTATTATTACCTGTATTATTACCTATATTCATACGAAGAAGAACATTATGTTCTTCATCTAGAGTATCATACGCATTCGCGCAACTTTCATTCATCTCCCTTTCGTCAGCATAGGCAATACGTAAATCAGCAGCATATCCTGCCAAGGCTGCATTTGCTGCTTCCAATTCTTTCTTTTCTGACTTGTAGGCATCAAGTTCATCTTGAGATATTGTGGATACAACAATAGGAGCCGTGGCAGAATCCAGTTGTCTTTCGAGCGATTTATTTCTTTGCTTTGATGTAGCAGATTGTACTTTGCAATCTTCAAGATCTTTCTGACAATCCTCATACACCGAACTTTGTGAGTTATTAGAGATATCTGAGAGATGTCTAATCCCATATCCTCCTACTCCTCCAATAACAACTAAGCCCAATCCCAAGAGAAGACTACCAAAGCTTGTTGAATGAAGAAGCTGTTTTTCCAGAAGATCAACATCTGCTTTTTCTAACTCAAGATTAACATTCTTGAACATTCTTTTATACACTTCTTGACCTAAGTCACCTGCAAAGAAATTCTTAAGATATTCTTCATCATGAGGAACATTAAACTGAGGAATTAAATCCTTCCACTCACCCCCTTCTTTTGTTTGCACATCTTCAAAATGGATCAATCCTAAGCCAACATTAACCCATTGTTGAACATTCTTTTCCGGCAAATTCTCTATCAACTGTGGCAAACTGCGTAAAGCATATTTTGCTGCTGTAGTGTGGTCAATGAGGTTTTCTTTTTTTGTTGCATCTTTAGTTTCAAGTGCAATATACTTTAAAAAACCAAGAGTTTTTTCAGCAACATATTCTTGCCTGCGACTATGGACGCGGGCTTCGACATCTTTACTCTCTCTATCTTTCCCGCCAAAAATATAAAGAGCACTATTTTCAATATCAGAAGCACTGAAAATATACTCTTTTTTATCAGATTCAAATAAAGCTGTTATTTTTTTTTCTAAACTAGAAAGATTTTCTTTGAATTCTGTTGCTTCAGAAGAGTCATATTTAATGAAAATGGTATTCCCATCAGAAGGTCTTGTTTCAGGTGAGACCACTTTAGATTCAGGCACTGCCGATACATAAGGGCTTGTTTCTTCTATCTTCCTTTTTTTACTGAGACCTTTCTTTCCAGGTTCTTGATTTGGTTTTTTTTCGTCTGTCATTTTACTGTCATTTTAGATAGATTACATAATATTATGTGTTAAGTACTACTCAAAAGTAACCACCACTATATAAACTTTTTGAAAATTTTGCTAGTTTAAAGTAGTAACTTAGTGAGGTGTGGTTTTGCGTGCAGAGTTTTTATTTAAATGTTGCGAAGCAGCGCTTAAAAAACAACGTAAAAATCAGTTGATATATCTGAAAAACTTCATTCAGAAAAAAATCATCTTTAATTGATATACCATTCCTAAAACAAACATAAGCATCAAAATACTCCCGAGGAAGGCATGTTTACCCAAAACGTATTCCGGTTTTCGGTCACCTAGTTTTTTTGCTTTCCAATACATCAAAGTGATAATAATGCCGTCCAAGCCGCCGGCGATCGCTCCTGTTAATCCTAACACAGTGAAAAAGGTGGTGGCGTTAAATAAAATGATAATGAGGGGCAACGAAAGAGTGAACAACAACGCTTTCCGCCGCGAGAATAAATAATCATATTCATACATTTCCGCCAAAGCAATGCTCAGTGTTAAAAAAGAAGTAAACATAGAAAGAACAGCTAGCAGATTGGCTAAAGTTCCAAGAAGAGGATGACCGTACACGCTCAGGGCGATCGTGGCAATGCGTTCATTTGGTGCTAACAAATCAAAATTTCCTTCGCCTACCACCCCTATTATAATAATTGTAAATAAAAGATATAAAACAATAGGAATAACCGAGCCGATGATGATCGCTTTCTTCATCTTTTTCTTTTCCTGCCCAAGCACTTCCTGCACTTCAGGAATGGCGGGAGAACCCATGAACGCAAACAAAATCACGCCATAAGGTAAAAAGAAGTAGCTGAGATCAAGCGGGGTGAAATTATGTGTATCAATACTCCTAAATGAAAAAATACCAATCAGAATGACAACCAGAAACAACAGGGAGATGAGGATTAATTCTGCTCTTCCTGTCGCTTTAATCCCTTTATACACAATAAAAGAAGTAACAGCAAAAAAGAGTAACGTGTACAACAAAGGGAAGCCAGCACCAAAAATAAAAAATAACGTTTGCCCCTCGCCAATTAAATAAGCTGTCAAGGCCCCATAGATATTGAACACCATGGAGAAAGTCATGATTCGTTTCCCGGTCCTGCCAAGATATTTTTCTGCATATCCAGTAAGCTGGTACTGCTTTTTTGTCCGCAGCACGACTTCCCCTGCAAACAAGTTCAGAAATACAAAAGCAAAACCTATTGCAATCATCAGAACAAAGCCGTAAAAAATTCCTGCCTTGGCCACCACATACGGGATACCTAAAATACCCGCCCCGACAATCGTGCCAATAAGTGTCGTTACAGCCATGGCAAACTTGTGTTTGCCAAAAAAGCCCGTTATGGGCGCTCCTCTTTTTTTAAGCATGCAGAGAAAAATAGTATCTAGTTTATATAGTTTCGGGCGCAAGAACGCGGAGGTAGCACTGGTCAACTGGTCAACCCCAACAAAGGTATTTAAATGGATCTTTCTTCAATATTAAATTATGATTAAGAATTTTATCCCCCGCCTCTATCAACAAACAATCCTCGGCACCGCGGCTCATAAAAATACGCTGGTGGTTCTTCCTACCGGATTAGGAAAAACAGCGCTTGCTTTTTTGCTCACCGCACAGCGGCTGCACCAATATCCCAATTCTAAAATCCTGCTTCTTGCGCCAACGAAACCGTTGTGTGAGCAGCATGTGCACACATTTCAGAGTCATCTGGAGATTGAGAGCAGCAAAATAGTATTATTTACAGGAAGCGTCAACCCAGAAAAACGCGGCGAGTTATGGAAAGAAGCGCAGATCACAATATCTACTCCGCAAGGGCTGGAAAATGATATTATTAACAAAAGAGTACGACTAGAAGAAGTAAGTTTGCTTATTTTTGATGAGGCCCACCATGCCACGGGAGATTATGCCTATGTGTGGATTGCGGATCAGTATGATAAAGTTGCCCGTTACGGACGGATACTGGCGCTCACCGCTTCTCCGGGAAGTGATCTGGAAAAAATCAAAGAGGTATGCCAAAATCTCAAGATTGAGCGGGTGGAAGTACGCACGGATAAGGATCCTGATGTAAAGCCCTATATCCAGCCAATGAAAATCAACTGGATTAAAGTTGATTTCCCGGAAGAATTTCGACAAATTCAGCAGCACCTGCAAGAATGCCGGAAATCAAAACTGCTGGAAGCGCAGCGCTACGGGTATTGCCGTGGAGCAGATCTCATTAAAACGGAACTTCTTGGCCTGCAGGGAGAATTGCAACAAAAACTATCATCCGGTTTTCGTGAGTTTGAACTTCTCCGTTCTGTGTCCCTCATCGCCGAAGCACTGAAGGTGGATCATGCTCTGGAATTGTTGGAAACGCAAGGGCTTGCCCCGCTGGAACAATACTTCCGGAAAATACAAGCCGAATCGTTACATACAAAAGTAAAAGCGGTCCAAAACCTTGTTCAAGACGTTCATTTTAAATCAGCATTCTACCTTACAGCAGAACTGATAACCAAAGGAGTCCAGCACCCTAAACTGCACAAAGTAAAAGAAATTGTGCAAGAAGAGATCACCAAAAACCCCTCGGCAAAAATAATCATTTTTACCCAGTTTCGTGACAGCGCAGAACAGATTATCAAAAAGATTGAAGAGATTGAAGAGATAAATGTCAAGAGCCACATTTTTGTCGGACAGGCCAAGAAGAAAGGGCTTGGTTTCTCGCAAAAAGAACAAAAAGAAATTCTCGACAAGTTCCGCGCAGGCGAATTTAATGTGCTCGTTGCGACATCGGTTGCAGAGGAAGGGTTGGACATTCCTAAAGTGGATGCCGTTCTCTTCTACGAACCGGTCCCCAGTGCGATACGATCTATTCAACGGCGAGGCCGAACAGGAAGGTTAGAGAAAGGAGAAGTGAGCGTATTGGTTACCTCCGGCACGCGTGATGAGGGGTATCGATGGAGTTCATTTCATAAAGAAAAAAGGATGTATCGCAACCTTGAAAAACTGAAACAGGAGTTCTCTTTCTTGCAAGAAGACCGCACTAATGAAACATTGCAACGATTCATCCCGCAAGAGCAGATGGTCGCCGTGGTAGCTGACCACCGCGAGAAGGATAATAAAGTTGTCAAAGAATTGATCGACTTGGGCATCTCAGTACGAACTGCCCAACTTGAATCAGCTGATTATGTTCTTTCTGGAAAAGTGGGCGTGGAATTGAAGAAAGTTCCTGATTTTGTCGCGTCCATTATTGATGGGAGATTGCTGGATCAGGTCCGTGATCTAAAGAAAAATTTTGAAAAAGCGGTGTTGATCATTGAAGGGGAAGAAGATCTCTATGCGGTGCGCAAGGTGCATGCCAATGCCATTCGCGGAATGCTGTCCTCAATTGTGTTGGATTTCCAAGTTCCGGTCTTGTACACAAAAAATCCTCGAGATACTGCCGGCTTGCTGGCAGTGATGGCCAAACGGGAGCAGGATACAAAACGCGATTTTTCGTATCACGAGCGCAAGCCCCTTTCCCTGAAGGAACAGCAAGAATTTATTGTTTCTTCATTGCCAGGGATCGGTGCTTTACACGCGCAGAAATTATTAGAACATTTCAGTTCGATCAAGAATATTGCCAAGGCCACAAAACTGGAATTAACTGAAGTGGAAGGCATCGGTGAGAAAACGGCAGACCGGCTGCTTCAGATTTTTGAAGAAGAATATAGAAAAAAAGAAAATTAAAAATAACTTTAAAAATGAAAAACCCAATCCGCAAGGGCGGAGTATCAATAATGGGTTTTTCAAAGTTCAATACCCCGCGTCAAGTAATGATCAGTCACCCAATCGCCAAAATAGGCGAGGTATTAAACAAATGAAATTGATTAAAATCGCTCTTTCTTTGACCACGCTTTTTCCATGCTCCATTTCCGCGCACCAAAGATGAACAGAACCAGGAAGGAAGCCAGATACAGCAACGGCAGTTCACCTTTTGTTGCCAAAGGATTCCATCCCAAGTGAGTTGTGAAGTACGCTCCAATCATAATAACAGAACCCCCCAGCGCGCTTAGCCGTGTCCAAAAGCCGAAGAATATTCCCAATCCTGCGAGAGACTCTACAACTCCTGCAAATCCCATCAACCCGCTGAATCCCATTCCCGGGCCGCCAAACCAGCCGAAGAGCTTGCCGCTTCCGTGCATGAAAAACATTCCGCCGACGAGAAGCCGGAATACAAAATACAATCGATCATGGTTCTTTTTAACAATATTTTCAAATAGCATAGACATCACCTTTTTCCCAGCAGAAGATGGTAGTTTTTAACTATTGTGGAAGGGGAGAATATAGAAAAACACAAAAAAAGATAACAACAAAAGAAAAAGTATAAAAAAAAAGAAAAAGTTAGAACACTTCTTTTTTAAGCAGCGCTTGTTCTAAATTCCATTTTTTATTACCCAACACAATAAGTGCAAGGAATGAAGCAAAGTACAAGAGTGCCAATTCACCTTGGTTCAAGAACGGAATCCATCCTTGCTTGACGTGCACCATGAAAAAAGCCACGATCATCTCCAAGGCTGCTGCCGTTGCCACAAGCCGGGTGAAAAAACCAAAGGCGATCGCCAATCCACCGAAGAATTCAATAATGCCAGCTAAGCCCATTAAACTAAACAACGCCACTGATGCCCCATCCCCAGCCACGCCGCCAAACCAGCCAAACAATTTCTGCGCTCCGTGCTGCGTAAATAGCAAGCCCACAAAAACACGGAACACAAAATACATCTGATCTCCATATTTTCCAACGTTTTTTGCACAAAATCCCATGGTCAACACCTCTTTTTTATTTTATAACGAAAGGAATGATGAAAGAATACACCATTCACAACTATAAATATTTTTGGATCTTCCCTGCCTGCCATTCTTTTAAGAAAAACCTGGCTGCGGCCTCCAGATCCGGCTTGCCCCCCCTGCCGGTTTTCTTAAATTTAAGCGCAATTTGCTCTAAAATAATTTCTGGATCATCTTCGGCAAGATCATAATATTGGCAAATGCAATCTTTCTCTTCTTCAATAAGCTGCAAGGCAATTAATTCCGGATCTTTAATTTTTGCATAATCAATCGCTCCGATCTTGCCATATTTCATAATATCTTTCTCATCTTTGGGAAAAACCCCTGGTGTATCAAGAAGAGTAATCTTTGAATCGACACGAATTTTTTGCATTCCTTTGGTGTACCCGCTCTCTGCTGAAGTGCGAGCCGCGCCCCGTCCCGACAAGGCATTTATTAACGACGATTTCCCCACATTAGGATAGCCGACAACGCCAACGGTCACTTTGTTCCCTTGAGAAAGTTCCAGAATCTTCTTTTTCAAAATGGTAGTTCCCAAGTGGTCTCTGCTGGAGATAAATACGCTTGGCGTAAGCATTTGTTTCTTTTTTTTCAACTCTTCAAGAGGAACCATATCGCATTTTGTAATAACATAGAGAATTTGTTTTCCCAGCTGCTGCACTTTTTGTTCCAGCTCTTGATGCCTTGTCTCATTAATCATGCGCGCATCAAGAACTTCAATAATGATATCTGATTCTTTAAGTACGTAATTGACATGTTTCCAGAACGACGGCATTATTTCTTCTTGGCTACCTAAATATATAAATATTGCTTCTGTCTTCAGAGAAGTATGGCTTTTTCCAAGACTTTTCCGAAGACTGTTCCGGGAAGCAATTATCCGGTCTGGGAAGAAATATTTCTTACGGAAGAGGAAGAGAATGAAGCAGCAGAACAATGCCGGAGAGAAAATGTTCAGCTGCTTGATGCTTGTTTGCAGGAGGCACAATCGCTGGCCATTAAAAATAGGATAAATACGGAAGAAAACGTTACTCAGATCGCCATTGCCTTATTTGAGAAACGAGCGTCACATGAAGTATTCTGGAAAGAAAACAAAGCCAAAGAGAAGTTTGATAGAATGTTCAAGCATTAAAGTTCAAGCACAATTAAGCTTTACTTTTTTTTCTTTGACTTAGAATGTTTTTTAAGATGTTTATCAAAATTATCCAATTCTTTCTTTGTCGAAAAGAACAACAGATGTTTTCCCTTCTTGCTGATGAGGTATCCGCCCAAGAAGAAGCGATCTAACTTATGAAAGAGAACTTCTTTCAGGGGAACTTCTTCTTTCTTTGTTTTAAATCTTGTTTTTCTGGTAACCTTCAGATGCGTCCGATCAGCGACGTACTCTTCCTGTGCAAGACGAATTATTTGCATTACATAAGATATACCTACATACATCACCAGAAACACGGCTGTCAAAAAAACAGCGGCAAGAAATCCCCAGGGCCGTAACGAGACAGCAAAGAGGATAACGGCAAGAACGGCGATGGTTGCTGTTTCCAACCGCATAAAAAAGATTTTTTCCTGAGGAAATTTCCACGCGACTTTTGCTGTTGCCATTTTTTATTATTTTATGATTTTACAATTTAATTATTTTATAAACAATTTATTACAAACAATTTACTCTTTTACAATCGGACCTTTGGCCATACTAATAAGTGAAGCGATAAACATTGCTGCAAAGACAATCATAAAAGTAAGTCCTAGATTAAAACTCCGGGGATAAATTAAGTAGGCAGTGATTAAAAAACCGATAATGGAAAGAACCAGAAAACTTCGCTTTAATGGTGCAGCCTGCCATTTTTGCGACGCTGCCTTTTTAACGATGCGTTTCGCTGAGCTTTTCTTTCGAGCCATTACTCTATCACCTCTTTTGGAAAAGATATTTTTATTGTTTTTAAATGTTTTGTGACGGAAACTATTTAAATTTGCAAAATTACGGAAGAATTGTGAAATATAATAAGCTTGTTCGTGATAAAATTAGTGAGATTATCAAGCAGGAAGGAAAAACTCCCATTATCAGAATTGCTGATGAGGAAGAATATGTTCTGAAATTACGAGAAAAGCTGCATGAGGAAGCTGATGAATTTGCAGAAAGCCACGAAGTTGAAGAATTAGTTGATATCATGGAAGTAATCTATGCTCTCGCAGAACAGAAAGGTATTTCTTATGAAGAGCTAGAAAAAATACGGCAAAGAAAGGCGAACAAAAAAGGGAGATTTGCCAAGAGGATAATTTTAGAAGAAGTTGATGAGTAGTTAATAAGTAAATAGAAGAAGTTACAGAATAAGCTTGGCAGCTATTTTTTCGGCGTTCTTCCTTTTTTTCTGATGTTCCTGCAGAAATAGCGTAAGTTTATCGATCACTATTTTCTTTAACTCTCCTGTTAATAATTTTCCTGATTTGTAATCTTTGTATGTTTTTTCTAATTTTTTGTCGTCTGGTTCCAGACCATAGCGCAGCATCTGAAAGGAAACGTCAATATCCGGATTGCCGCCTTTCTTCCGATGCTCTTCAATGGTCGGCTGTCCTCCAGAAAATGCGTATTTGTTAATTTTCTTAGCAACTTCCTTTGGATCTTCATCTAAGGCAATATACGAGTACGGATCTGAAGAAGACATTTTTCCTCCTTTCAGTCCCGGCATGAACTGATGGTACGTAGAACTTAATTGAATGAACTTAAATTCTTTAATCCGTTGGCTTACATCCCTTGCCAAGCGGAGATGAGGATCCTGATCAGCACCGACAGGAACAAGAACGGGCAATGGTTTTCCTTCAAACTCAGGAAGTTGGGGATGCAACATGTCTGCTGCCTGCAATAACGAGGCAGCCATTTTCCCTGGCTCTATTGTACCATAGATCGCTTTAAACTCATTAAACGTGGCATGGCGTGCCAACATGTTTGCTAAGCGATAATAGGCATTGGCCTTCTTTCCATCCTGTGATCGAGCGGACTGAAAATAGAAATCACATTTATTTATATCAAGACCAAGCGCAATATAATTTATAAGATATTCCCTGATGGCGGTTTCACGTAATTCTTTCATGTTTGGATTACGCGTATTATACGCTTCAATATCCGCCACAGTAAGATAAATTTTTGCCCCTAATTTCTGATAGAAAACAAGCTGGTCAGCGACCATCTTATGGCCGAAATGGAATTTTCCAGATGGCATCAGACCAGTCATGACCACAAACGGTTTGTTGTTCTGCAGGGCAGCCACTATCCGCCCAAAATCGCGATGCGCAAAAATGATGCATCTGCGGAATAAAACAGAATCTTGAAATACTGCGGGAAGATCTTTCAGCGTCTGCAAACCAAACTCTTGGAGGAGTTTGCTGTAATCAATACTACCCGTTACTTCCCATGGCGTGACTTTCTGAGGCATGATTTAAGAAGAATATATCTGTTTATATATTTTCTCACTCTTTTTCTTATAGACATGCTCCATAATGGCTTTCAGATTCTCAATATCTTCTGCGTTATATTCAATCAGTAAATCAAGATATTCCTTGTCTCCAGAGGCGTGAAACGCCCGCCATAAATCAACCGGATTTCCATGCAGATGTGACGGCCGTTTGAGATTTAAAATGGCCTCAACTTCTTTTAATCCGCCTTTTAACCCACCATTGACACATAATGGCTTGAGATCAATATGCGGGAGGGAAATATTTATTTTCAGTTCTTTTTGTAATTTAGGCAAATCGAACGAAGAGCCGTTAAACGTGACTATTATTTTATATTTTGACAGTTCTTTTTCGATCAATTTTTTTCTCTAAATTAACACCCTTAACAAACGTATTTGTTGTATAATAGTTTGAAATACCAACAACTGTAATTCGGCCATAACTGTCTATTTCTATATCTAAAAAACAACAATCGTCTCTGAAAGAATCATAGATTCTCCACATCTCCTTGGACGGAAGTTTGCCGACAAAAAAAGAAGAATTATCATCAGCAAGCGCTTGCCGAGCCTCGTGTAATCTCCGATCATAATAATATTTTTTCCCTTTTGAAATTCCCTTAATTGTTTCTGCTTTCAAAAAATCCTGCCAATGATGAATTCCCTGCCGCCAGATAACTCGTTCTTTTTTTTCTCGTATCTGTTCCAAAAAGATAAACGAATTTCTGATCATAACAAATGTTCCTTCAGCATTTGTTTCACGTATTTTCCAATGGCAAGTGATGCCGTTAATCCAGGCGAATCAATCCCTAACAAATGAATGCATTGATTAAAATCTTTATCTTGCGTGATCACAAAATCAGAATGTCCGGCAAGTTTTGCAGAAATGCCTGCTTGATGAATGTGAAGATCTTCCATGCGTAGTGATGGGAAGAATGTGGCAACTTTTTCATAAAACTGTTCTAAAGGTGTTGTAATAGCATAATCTTCTTTATGCAAAGGAGCAACTAAATAGGGCCCGATTGTTATTTCCTTGCCGAATGTGGGTGTGAAGTGCACACCAGTAGTAAATGTTTTATCTCCATTTTCCATCGTATGCTGATGGGGAACAGGATAGATATTCATGGATATTGCCGTTCCGTCCGAGCGGTAAAATTTTGCTGCTTCTCCCCGTACGGGAATTACCTGGTAGTCATTTTCGGAATTAACCATCTTGGCCACAGCATCACTAAACAGGCCTGCGGCATTAATGAGAACGTCCGCAGAGACTGTTTCTTCAGGAAAACCGTTTGTTTTAACACTTACGGTAAAGGTCTCTTCAGAAGAGATGCCTGTGACAACTGTTTTTTTGCAGATGTGCACCCCCTTATGCCAGGCATTGGCGACAAGAGAGCCCAAATATTTACCAGAATCGAATATTCCTGATGTAGGGACATGAAGGGCAGAATAACATCGAACCTGTGGTTCAAGATTTTGCACTTCTCTTCCGGAGATCTTGCGCACATCAGGAACACCATTCTGTTCTGCCTGACAGAGAAGCGTATCCAAGCTTGCATCTTCTTTTTCATCCAAGGCAACAACTAGTTTTCCTACAGAACGAAAAGGGATATCGTGATCATTACAGAATTGTTGTAGTAAAGTATTTCCTTCCACGCATAGCTTTGCTTTTAGCGAGTCTGTAGGGTAATAGAGTCCCGCATGGGCCACTTGCGAACTTCTACTCGAGGCATGTTCCCCCACTCTGGATTCTTTTTCAACGACATAGACTTCTAGGAAAAGGTCGGCAATTTCATTGGCAACTGACAATCCTACGGCTCCTCCGCCAATGACCATAGCGCGTTTCATTGAATGTTCAGAATTCAGATGTTTTATATAATTTTCTTAGATTGTAACTAAAAAAAATACGCTCACAACTCCACCATGATCGTTTTACTCTTTAAATCAATACTTGTAATCTTTTTCTCTTTCTTTAACTCTTTGGCAATTTCGCTCCACTCCTTACTCTTCCGCATTTCGGCAACAATATCTAATAATTTCTGCAATGGAGAATACTTTTCATAAACCAACTCGCCTTTCTTCGTATTCAGTTCAATATTCTCCTGCAGCTGCTGAATCGCTTCTTCCTGTGTGGTGATAATTTTGTTCAAAGAATTAATTTTAGTTTCATAAGGAGAAATTCTTTCGTTCGGTTTTAAAGTATTAATGGCTTCGTTGTATGTTTTTGTTTTGACCATTTCTTTTTGATCCATTAAAGGAAACGGTGTAACTTCGTCTTCATAAATATATCCTTGCGGTTCCTTAATCCATTTTAAAAATTCTTTACTTGTGTTAATAATTTCTTTTGCTTCTTTTTCGGTGATATCTTGAGGAATTTTATTTTTATCAATTTCATTTTTTCTGCATACTTCTTCTGCATACAATCCGCCTAATCCGACTTCTGTCGCTAACGACACCGCAAGATTTTTTTTTTCGCTCTTTTTGAGAATAGTTGCCAGTTCTTTTTCAGTAATTTTTTTCCAATTAACTTCAGATTTAGGGAAAACATATTTTTCACCAGGCTTGACAACTCGATCTTTCCAGATCTGCCGTTCTAATGAAGTTATGATCGTAGACATTTCATCGGTAAGAATGACATTACCTTTTGAAAACAATTCAACAATTAAAGAATATCTTTTTTCCTTCTCCAATTCAAAGACGACAATCCGTTCCGCATCTTTTTGATAGATATCCTTGATAACAGCATTATTGATATATTTACGTAACTGCATGCAAAATCCTGACGGCCGCAAAGGAACAAGTTTCATGCCCGTCAAGCACAGCCATTTTCCGGAAATGATTTTCAACAATTCTTTCCCCCTTCCCCGGGCATGCAGCTGCAGCAGCATCTCTTTTTTTTCCTGATGATAAATCTGGGAGATCTTGCCTTGCACCAAGAATTGCAGTTCGTTCACTAACGCGGCTAATTCCAACGAAGAGATTGCTTTTTTAGGCATGAAACAAGATTATTGTAGTGTTTTATATAGTTTTTCTAGAAAAGAAATAAGCTCTCGGTGGGACTCGAACCCACGAATGATCGCTGTCTCCTTGTCATCGTCCAAAAGACTCATCCTCGCGGATCTGCAGGCGATTGCCTTTGCCGCTTGGCTACGAGAGCGTAATCCACACAGAATGAGGACGCTTTAAATAATTTTCTAGCCCGTCTTTACCCATTTAACATAAGTGTACAAGAGGATGGAGAGAGCGATCGTCCGCATATTGCAATTATACGCACAATCAATCCCTTTCTTGATCTGGAGAATACGCTGCCGCAATTCTTCGGCTTCTTGCAAATGCTCTTTGGGGATGCGCAGCTGAATTTGGTCCCAAGGCATTTTCTTAATCTCTTCTTCCAACGTGACGCGAAAAAGAACTCCTTTTCCCATGCTTTCAGCAAGATCGTTGGTGCGGATGACATGCCCTTCATTAACAA
>Ga0208375_1003300_pt1 | contig 13908 bp, 9 predicted proteins | sample RifOxyD1_FD_184038 | JGI IMG/M metagenome (GOLD analysis project Ga0208375, IMG submission 184038) | Soil microbial communities from Rifle, Colorado - Rifle Oxygen_injection D1 (SPAdes) | ecosystem: Environmental > Terrestrial > Deep subsurface > Rock core/Sediment | place: Rifle, Colorado... | reverse complement strand
TGACATCGGATGCTTCGCTGACGGTTTTTCTACCTGCAATCAGGCAGCCCTTCCCAACTTTTCTTCAGCGCTTGCCGGACAGGTAGGGCCATACTTAACCTGGACTACATTTAATACCAATCCTGCCTTGACTGATCCTGCATTGGTTAATGCTGCAAATCCCGGCAGAAGGTATGTCGGAAATCCTACCATTGACCATGCTGTGACAGGCAGTCCAACCGGCAATGATTTCTTCCGTGTCGAAGGTTTAAATGTTGGTGGAGCAGGAATTAATGTTATCGAAACAAACCTTTTCTCTGTCAGCGGAAGGTTGGCAGATGCAAATGCTCCTGTTATCACCCTTTTTGGAGCAAACCCTGTCAATGCTATCCAAGGCTCAATATACACCGATGCCAGCGCAACAGCTTTGGATGATCTTGGTGGTAATTTAACCGGCAGCATTGTTGTCACCGGTTTACCTGTTGATACATCAGCTCTTGGAGCAAAAATAGTTACCTATACTGTAACCGACAGCGTAGGACGGACAACAGTTGCAACCAGAACAGTTAATGTGGTGGCAGCCGGAGGAATAGATACAATAGTGCCGGTAATTACAGTGACCGGAGCAAATCCTGCTAGCGTCACCCAGGGCAACCCATATATTGACCTTGGGGCAACTGCTTTGGACGATACAGATGGAGATATCACAGCCAATATTGTCACTGTAAATCCGGTCAATACTGCTGTAATTGGACCTTATACGGTTGCTTATAATGTGTCTGATGCTGCAGGGAACCCGGCAACACAGGCTACCAGAATTGTAAATGTGGTAGCGGATACAATTGCCCCGGTAATTACAATCCTCGGTAATAATCCCGCAAATGTACTGACAGGAGCTGCCTATACTGACGCCGGAGCAACAGCCACAGATAATGTGGATGGGAACTTAACTGCCAATATTGTCACTGTTAACCCTGTTAATACGGCAGTCGCAGGCACCTATACTGTCACTTTCAACGTGTCTGACGCTGCAGGTAATCCTGCAATTGAGGCAACAAGAACAGTTAATGTAGCAGACACTTTGCCTGCTGGTTTGGTTGAAACCGGCCCTGTTGGAGCAGACACAGGTTTCCCTGTCTGGTACAAAGACTCCAATGGTTTGGCTTTGGACTTAATGGAAGCGGCTGATGGTTTCGGAATCTCTGACCCTGTTGATCCTGCCAATCCTTTCTCGGAGCAAATCGGCTTTAATGCCGAAGGCTTTTGGTGGTCAGCTGAAGCCTCAATAGATAATGGCGCACAGACAGGACTTCTTGTTCTGGCAGTTGAAGCCGCGTTTGCCGGAGAAGCGGCAGTTGACGGGGAACAATCAGTGCAAAACAGGTTGAGGTACAGAATTGACGGATTAGTACCCGGTGAAACCTATACCATAACTCACCCGTTTGGCAGTGTAGATGAAATTGCTGACGGCGCCGGAGTGATTAACGTAACCAGTGACATCGGATGCTTCGCTGACGGTTTTTCTACCTGCAATCAGGCAGCCCTTCCCAACTTTTCTTCAGCGCTTGCCGGACAGGTAGGGCCATACTTAACCTGGACTACATTTAATACCAATCCCGCCTTAACTGATGCTCAACTTTCTAATCCTGCAAATCCCGGCAGAAGGTATGTCGGTAATCCTGCCATTGACCATGCTGTAACAGGCAGCCCGACCGGACAAAACTCATTCTCTGTTACAGGACCCGGACTATCTAACTTTACAACTAATCTATTCGGGGTCTCCGGAAGACTAGCTGATACAACCGGACCTGTAATTACTATAATCGGCTTAAATCCTGTTGAAGTTGCCCAAAACGCAGTTTATATTGACGCAGGCACAACTGCTTTGGATGACTTTGACGGTATAGTGGTTGTTACAACCACAGGACTTCCGGTTGATACAGCGATTGCCGGACCAAAAACAGTCACATATACCGCAACCGACAGGTCTGGAAATACAACTACAGCAACAAGAACAGTCAACATAGCCGGAATTGATACTACTGCTCCGGTAATTACCATCCTCGGTGTAAACCCTGTGGATGTAATTGTCGGTACAACTTACATTGATGCAGGAGCCACAGCCACTGATAATGTTGATCCGGCAGTAATAGTTAATTCAGTAAGCATAGTTGATACAAGTGTAATTGGAGTTTATACAGTAACTTATACTGCAACCGATGCGGCTGGAAACGCAGCAACACCAGTTATAAGAATAGTTAATGTGGTAGCTGTTCCTCCGGTTGATATAACAGCTCCAAACCTGTTGAGCTTCTCTTCAACCACGGCTGATGGAACCTATGGTACCGGAGCAGAAGTGAATATCACTGCCAATTTCAATGAAGCTTTAGCAGCGGGAAGCACTGTCGCAGTAACTTTGGACAACGGTGTACCTGTAGAGCTCGTAGCCTTAAGTCTAACTTCGGTTTCTGGAACTTATATGGTTGGACCTTTGGGTAGTGGGGAGAATTCTCCGGATTTGACAGTAGCCTCCATTAATTCCATGAATGTGACGGACATTGGCGGCAACCTGCAAGCCTCAACCGTACTTCCGGCCTCAAATATTGCCAATACCAGCGCTATTGTGATTGATACTACCGTACCACCACTACCTCCTGCCGCAACAGCTGCTATTTCCGGGCAGGTTTTCAATGATATTGATGCAGACCGTTTTAAAGATGCAATTGAACCTGTTCTTCCTGGTTGGACAGTGTATTTGGATGCAAACAACAACAGAACTATGGATATAGGAGAAGTATCCGTCATTAGCAATATTCTGGGTGCATATCAATTTCCAGATCTTATTCCCGGAACATATATTGTTAATGAAGTTGTGCAATTAAACTGGGCAATCAGGTTACCGGGAGGAAACGGATACACCCAAACAGTTGCGGCAGGGGATAATATAACAGGAAAAGATTTTGGAAACATTGTCACCCAGACGATTGGTGGCCAGAGTCAGGGAGGATTTGCCACTACAACTGGAACAAATCTCACATCATCAATCGTTTCGCTGGGAGATTCCATTATAAATATACCTTCAAATGGCGGTACCAGTAAAGTAACAATTCCGGCAGATACCGTAATTACTGCCAGCACTGGTGAAATCTTTGACGCGACCACTCTGGCAGCTTCTGACCCTGCAGGGGAAATATTATCAGGACTGGGATCAGGGGTTGTTGTCAAAGGTAAACTGCAGTGGGGAGTACCTAATTTAGGCTTAGTATTTTCCACTCCCATTACTTTGGAAATATTTGTGGGTGAAGCTCTTAACGGCCAGACAATTAGCATACTTCGCTCGGTGGACGGTACAACTAATTGGACAAGTGACGGTATTGTTGCCCCTGCCAAATGCACAGTTACTTCAGGAATCTGTTCTTTCCAGGCTACCAAAGCATCATATTATGTGGCAGCAGAAATACCCACCACTTCAAGTTCCAGCTCTAACTCATCCAGTTCCTCTAGCTCCGGTGGTGACGGATCTTCAACCGGGGCTCCTGTCTGCGGTGATACCAAACCGGCAAGTGCACCAATATTGTCAGTTGCCTCAATGGGTGGAAACGAAGTAACACTATCATGGACAAAGGCTTCTGATCCGGTAACCTACTACCTGGTGGCATATGGAACAAACTCCGGCAATATGCAATTTGGCAACCCAAATGTGGGAGGCAAAGATACAGCCTCATTTTCTGTCAAAGGCCTCTCCGGCGGGCAAACTTACTTCTTCCAAGTCAGAGCCGGGAATAATTGCATGCCGGGTGACTTCTCCAATGAAGTATCAGCCACACCCGGAGGCGAAGTTATAACCGGCTCGGCAGAAGGATTTACAGAGGGAGTATTGGGCGAAGAAACACAAGGTACTGAAACTGAAGGAGAAGTGGAAAGAGTGGAAAGTGCATTAGGTACAGCCACTGAACTTCCGGGAGCAGAAAAAACTGTATCCGCTACTTCAAATATGCTGCGGGTTATTACCCCCTTACTGGCGCTCCTGGCTCTCGTCGGGGGAGCATATGTTTACCGCCGCCGTGCGGTATAATTTGACAATCTCATAATTTTAGAGTAAAGTCAAAATAATGTTAATCCGGTCCTTTAAATTAGCCATTATAGCTGTTTTATTTGTTGCCCTCTTCCTGCCGGTAACTGCAGTGTCTGCTGTTTCATCTCCCGCACTCTCAAAAAGAATTTTGGTTAAATTTTCCTCCAAGCCTGAAAAACCGGCAATTGTTGAGAGAATCCGCGCCAGGGAAATTTCGGAAATTCCCCGGATTGATATATCTGTCTTAGAAGTTAAAGACATTGCAGAAGCAATCAGAAGCTTAAGAAACGAAAAAATAGATTTTATGGAAGTTGATGCTGTTGCCACTACTTTAACCAATGACACTTTATACTCCAATCAGTGGGCCTTACCAAAAATTTCCTGGGATAAGTTAGATACCGGAGCCGGTGTATATAATCCAACTGAAGCCTCAACCAGGATCGCGGTAGTGGATACGGGAGTAGATTACAACCATCCGGACCTAACCGGTAAAGTCGATACCGGACAGGATTGGGATTTTGTCAATAATGATGATGATGCCTTGGATGATAATTTGCACGGAACCCATGTAGCAGGTATTGCTGCTGCCAGCACCAACAACAGCACGGGAGTGGCCGGTGTGTCTATTAATACCAGCACCATCTTACCGGTTAAGGTACTTAATCAAGCTGGCTCCGGTTACTACTCGTGGGTGGCTGCCGGAATTATTTATGCCGCTGATCACGGGGCAAAGGTAATCAATTTAAGTCTTGGAGGCAATGTTAAATCTACTACTTTGGAAAATGCGGTCAATTATGCCTGGGGTAAAGGGGCAGTGGTGGTAGCTGCTGCAGGCAACAGTAATAATTCTTCTAAAACTTATCCGGGGGCATATTCCAATGCCATGGCTGTTTGGGCTTCTGATCAAAATGACAATAAAGCCTCCTTTTCCAGCTACGGGGGTTGGGTTGATATAGGAGCGCCGGGGGTCAGTATACTATCTACCATTCCTTTGGGTAAAGATACCAAAGATGGCAACCAGGATGGATATTATCTGGCAAGCGGTACCAGTATGGCCACTCCCGGTGTAGCGGGTTTGGCAGGGCTCCTTTTTTCACAGCATCCTGACTGGTCTGCTCAAACAGTCAGAAGTAAAATTGAATCAACAGCCGATCCGGTATCTTCCCGGTTATTTAAAAGGGGAAACTTAGGCAAGGGCAGGATCAACGTTTTCAAAGCTTTAACTCAATAATTACTTATTTGCTTTGATGAGAAAAATCTTTTTAGCGCTTCCTGTTTTATTCTTGTTTTTTCCGGGGTTTGCCTGGGCAAGCACAGCCAGATCTTCGGTCCAAACCAATGTCCAATCAGGCAATGCGGAAGTTTACCAGTCTGTTGAAGTAACTGTTAACGGCAAGACCATTAAAAAAGAGAGCAGGGAACCCGGAAAGCTGGAACTCAAAATGGAGGAAATCCAGATGGAGAAAATTCAGGCTTCACCTTCAGGACAGACCGTCACGCCAACCTCTGCTCCTGCGCTTAAACTGTCCTTTGCAGCATCTGTCAGAGAATTACTTTCCGGCTTGACTTCCCGGCTTATAACTGCTATAAGGATAAATACCCGCCCACTGCCTCTTGTATATGAGTCTATACTCAACCAAACAATTGACAGAAGATACCCTGGGAGAGATTAAGGAAGCGCTTTACCAACTCCAATACGGCAGTGTCGAGATTTTTGTCCAGGACGGTCTGGTCACTCAAATTACCAAAAGAATTATCAAAAAAACTATCCCTGACAAAAGTAAAAAGGGCCTTGACAATAGTATAAGAAATAGGTAAAAGTAAATATTACAGGTTTTGCTGACCGCCCCCGGAAGCATCCCATATTTTTACATCGGGATGTTTAAAAAATCAAATTTTATTTCTCTATATCGAAAACCATTCTTAAGCGCTTTAAAGACTTAAGAGGGTTTTGTGAAAATCGGCTAATCCTAGGATAACCTTTTTTTGCATCTTCAAAAGGAAGGGGGTGAAATAAATGAATTTAAAAAAATTAATAGTAACAGGCAGCGCAGTAGCTTTAATGCTTAGCAGTGCAGCCCCGGCTTTTGCTGGGAGTCCTGATAATGTGGCTATCATCAAAAATAACAACACATCAGCATCTGCTAATAGTGGTATGAACACTCAAGATAATTTGGGAGGTAATACTGTGGTAGCTGGTAAGGGAAGCGGTAATATAGCCTCTGTTGACTCCAGTGGTACAAGATCTATGACTACCGGAAGTGCCAAGGCTAAAGCCAAATCCGTGGTTGTGGCTAATGTCCAGGTTGGTTGCGGTTGCGAGGAAGACAATGGCACTAATGGTCATGGGCAAGGTGGCAATGATAATCTGGCAGTAGTAAAACGCAACAACACATCTGCAGATGCTAACAGCGGTGTAAACTTTCAAGACAATTATGAGAATAATACCGTTAAAGCTGGCAAGGGAAGTGGTAATAACGCTTCAGTTGACGAGAGTGGTTCTCGAACCATGAACACAGGCGATGCTAAAGCTAAAGCCAAGAGTTGGGTAGTAGTTAACTCAAACGTTAGCTCGCCGTTTTAGGATTTCCGTTTAGACGGAATGGTTTTAAGGAGAGGGTTGGAAACTAGGGTCCTCCCTCTCCAAAAGACCAAAGGATATATTTATGAAGAAAATTATTAATTTTAAAATTTTCAAGCAAGCAGTCACTATTTGGGTGATTTTTTTGCTTGCTTTTAATCCGGTTATTGCTCCTTTGGCTTTTGCAGAAGATGAAATTCCAGCTGTTACTACTATCACTACAGGGGATGCCCAATCAGAATCTGATGTTTCCGTTATTGCCAACTCCAATACAAATATTGTTCCCGGAACAGTCACACCCGGCAGCGGCTGCAACGGGCCTGAACTTAATATTGATTGTCCCGGTACTGATTCAATCAGCAACCAAAACCAGGCAGATACCCAAAGCTCCAACACATCTTCGGCCCAGACGGGCCAAAATTCCTCTTCCGAAAATGACGGTAACGTAAATTTAAGTACCGGCGAGGCAACAGCTTCAGCTGAAACCACCAACCAAATTAACACCAACATCATGGAACTGGAAAATGAGGCATCGGAAAGCGCCGAAATTGCGGAAGCCACCCCTTCCGCGGAGTTTGCTATCACAAATGTAAACGATGCCACTTCGCAAAACGGGATGAGCGTTATTGCAGAAACAGGAGAAAATCAGGCCAATAATAACCGGGGGGATGTGGTTATTGATACCGGCAACACCCTGGCTGTTGCTAATATCTTCAATCTTATTAATACCAATATTGTAGGGTCTAACTTTGATCTGTTATTTATAAATTTGACTGAGGTGCAAAATGACATAAACCTTTTTCAGGTCTGGAAAGATACAACCGGCGGTGATCCGGCAGACCAGTTGCAGTTTACAGGCGGAGAACCGCAAAATTCTTTATATCTCCTAATTGAAAATTCCAACCGGGCAGAAATTAATAATTATCTTACTGTCAGCGCTGTTTCAGGAAAAAATGAGGCGAATGACAACAATAATGTAAATTTAAATAGCGGAAATGCCATATCCTTAGCCAATATTACTAATATAGCCAACTTTAATCTGATAGGATCTAAATTTCTTTTTGCAACAATTAATATCTTGGGCAGCTTTGAAGGTAATTTGATTTTACCTCCCAGGGAATATTTTATGTCACAGAACTCATCCCAAAACTCAATATCGGCAGCCAGTCAAAACAGGGCTTATGTAGAAGGTTCTATAGAAACTATTGCAGATAGCGGAGGCAACGAGTTAAATGAAAATGCAGGCGACTCAAACATCCAAACAGGGGATGCTGAAGCAATTTCCCATAACCTGTCTCTTTTAAATTTGAATATAGCGCAAAATGACTGGTTTAATGTCCGGGTAAACCATTTAGGACAAAGACAGGGAGATGTCTTTGGCTGGTCTGATCCTGAAGCAAAAGAAGAGTCAGAGGATATTATGACATTTTCTACTGAAACTACCGGTACCGACGGGGCAGTAAACAGCCAGAATACCCGGGTAAACAATTCCAATGAAGTAAAAATTAATAACCAAATTTCTATTCAAGCCATCTCCGGCCAAAACAAGGCAGACAGAAATAGCATGACAAGTGTAGTTACAGGAAAGGCAAAGGCTTTAGCAAATTTATTTAATTTAGCAAATCTTAATATTTTAGGCAGCAATTTATTCCTTGGAGTAGTAAATATTCTGGGAGACTGGCAGGGCAATACAATTTTTGCTTATCCCGACGTGACGGTAGCAATAAACGGTCCGGCCCATGACGTGACTCCAGGAGAGGAAATAAATTATAACATAGATGTTGAAAACATCGGTTATGATGACGCGCACGATATTGCAGTTTTATTTGAATTACCCAAAGGAACAAGTTACATTTCTGATACTTCAGGCCAAGTAACAGAGCAATCGGGAAATAATCTTAAATGGTCTATTGACACATTGACAGCTAACGGGAGTCTATCATTTGATTTGAAATTGAAAATTGATCCGAATTTAAATTACGAAGACCTGCTTACTTTCTGGGATAGATTAATTCCCAAGGCATATGCCCTGGAAGAAGGAGTGCGGGATGAAATCACCGCCAAAGTTGAAGTTTCAACAACAGATAAACAATCGGATAATAACAATGACACATCGTCAATTGCCACTGTTATTTTATTCCCGGCAACATCCAGTGATATCTCTGATGACCAAAGCTCTTCCGCAGAAGCTGCATCTACCACAATTGAGATTAATGCTAAAAATAATGTCAATGATTTTATTTACCTGGGAGATATTATTACCTTTGATTTGGAAGTTAAAAATACCGGAGGAGAAAAAGCAGGAAATGTTACTGTATTTCAGGATATTTACAATGGGCATCCGGAGTCAACAGGTACTGTGGAATTTCCCATTGGGGATATTGATCCGGGCAAAACAGCCAAGGTAAATTTCGCAATTCAGATAACAGATTTAATTCCCGGCTCTTATCATACTTTAACATACGCAACCGGGGATAATATTTCATCAAACGAAGCAGTCACTTATTTTAAAGTTAAATTAAATAATATTAGTTTAATTTCCGAAGTCCAGGCTCAAGAGATAGACCAGAATGAAAGTACTGCCGGTGAAGTAAAAGGGGCAGATAAGTGTCCGGCAATAATAATGAGAAGGGAATGGTGGCCTTATGCACTGGCAGCATTATTTGGAACCCTTTGGTTTTTAGAAGTCAGCAGGAGAAAACACTGGAATCTGTCATTGACAAAACTAACTAAAAAAGTTTATAATCCGCCGGCAGGGTAGATAAGCGTTGAATATACTTACTAAGTTATTGTTCACTCTATTTATTTTATTTTTTTCTTTAGGCGTTTTAAGCCCGCATGCAAATGTTCGGGCCAATGTTTTTGGCAATAATGATTATCAGTTGCGCTGCCCATTCCCTTCTCCTACACCGGTTCCAACTCAAATTCCTATTCCTTCTCCTACTCCCACTGCTCCCATCCCCACACCAACACCTGTTCCCAGTCCAATTCCATCCCCAACACCTTCTCCATTTCCGGCACTGACACCAACACCAACTCTTCCACCCACACCTACCCCCAGTCCTACTCCTGCAGTAACTCCAGAACCAACTTCAGCACCGGTTGCAGTTTCCGGCGGTCAGGGAGGACCATCAGGCGGTAGAGATAGCGGTGGAGAAAGCGCCCCGGCTCCATGCGGAGCAAGCAATCCCGGAGCAACCACACTTATTTCCGCCACACCGAAAAGCGCCACAAACGTTGAGTTAAAGTGGAGTAAAAACCCCAATGCTACCGATTATAATGTCAGCTACGGTCCGGGATCCGGAAATTACCTGTATGGTCTGTCCGGTACCGGTAATACTGATACAGTCACTATTTCAGAGCTTGACTCAAATCAACGCTATTGTTTTGTTGTTTCTCCGGTTAATGATTGCGCTCCGGGTCAAATTTCAAATGAAATATGTATCGGCGAAGCAAAGAAGGTTGTGTTGGGTGTTTTTACCGGAGGAGGTGAAGTGCTGGGACTGTCCAGTACTGCCTCCGGCGACGATGCAACAGATTCTACTCCGGATACTACATTACCGGATGAGAAAATTATTATTGATCCGGCAGATTTTACCAACCCGGTAAAGGTGTTGGGCGTACCTACCCGGATTACAATTCCGGCTTTGGATATTGATTTGCCGGTAGCGGAGGCAAAAGTGGAAAATGATCTTTGGCAGACTTTTGCGGGTTTTGCCGCCCACGGAGTAGGTAGCGCCAATCCCGGTGAAAGATCTAATGTGGTTATCTTTGCCCATAACCGGGCCGGATTATTTGGTAATTTGAAATATGCCCAAGTTGGCAGCGAGATTACGGTTTTGAGCAACAACAGGAAATTCAGGTATCAGGTATCAGAAATCAAAGAGATAACTCCGGATCAGACAAGCACGATAGGTCCAACTCAAGAGGAAACATTAACACTTTACACCTGCAGCGGGGAAAATGATAAAAAAAGATTGATAGTTATAGCCAGAAATATTGGCGCTTGACAATTATTAGTTTTGATATTAAATTTTAGACATTTATTAAACCATGGCCCAAGAGGGCCGTGTTTTTTTATTAAATTAAGGAGGTGATAATTTGTATGGATAAAGAAATAAAACTTCCATCATGGCTCACTGGAGAAGCGGCAACAGGATCAAGGACAGCAAATGAATCAGAAGGACCTGTTTGGGTTCCTGCAGATAAAGTTTTTGAAGGAATGGATGAAAGAAGGCTAGGAAGAAGAGAGCGCCATGGGCTCGCATTCCTTATGTCAAAGCGTCCGGGAGTATAACAGTTGTTATGCCTAAATTCCAAATTGTTTCGGAGTTCGAGCCGACCGGAGACCAGCCACAAGCAGTTAGCATGCTTGTGGCAGGCCTTAAGCAAAATAAAAAGCATCAGGTACTACTCGGGGTGACAGGATCTGGTAAAACATTTACCATAGCTAATGTCATCCAAAAAGTCCAAAAGCCCACTCTGGTTATTTCCCACAATAAAACTTTAGCAGGGCAGCTGGCCCAGGAATTTAAATCTTTATTTCCCAAAAACGCAGTTGAATATTTTGTGTCTTATTATGATTATTACCAACCGGAAGCTTATATTCCCGGGTCTGATACTTATATTGAAAAAGAAACACAAATTAATGAAGAGATAGAGAAACTTCGCCTTTCTGCCACAGCCTCACTTTTAACCCGTAAAGATGTCATTGTTGTGGCTTCGGTTTCGGCAATTTACAATTTAGGCTCCCCTCAAGAATACGGCCAGGCTATTTTGGAACTTAGAGCTGGAATGAAAACCACATTCCAACAGGTCCTTAAAATCCTAACCAAAATCTATTATGAAAGAAATGATATTGATTTTAAAAGAGGAACTTTCCGGGTCAGGGGGGATACGATTGATATTTTCCCGGCATATTTGGATTCAGGTTACAGGCTGCAGTTTTTAGGGGACAGGATAGAAAAAGTAAAAAAACTGGATGTTTTAACAGGACACACAGAAGAGTTGGACGGGGCCCAGGTAATATTTCCTGCCAAGCATTATATTACGCCTGAACAGCGGATGCTGCCTGCTTTGGAACAAATAGAAAGTGATTTAAGATTAAGGATTAATGATTTAAGAAAACAAAACAAGTTAGTAGAAGCGCAAAGAATAGAACAAAAAACAAATTATGACCTTGAAATGATTAAACAGTTTGGATACTGCAATGGCATTGAAAATTATTCCCGCTATTTTGATGGCAGGAATCCCGGTGACCCGCCTTTTACCCTGCTGCATTACTTTCCTAAGGACTTTCTATTGGTTATTGATGAGTCGCATATGACAATCCCCCAAATCAGGGGTATGTATAACGGCGACAGGTCAAGAAAAGAGACTTTAATTGATTTTGGCTTCAGGCTGCCTTCTGCTTTGGATAACAGGCCTCTTAAATTTGATGAGTTCAGCCGAAAAATTAATCAGGTAATTTATGCATCAGCCACACCTGAAGGGTATGAGCTATCCCTGGCCCAAAGTGAACACCCCGGAGGTGGAGGCGTAGTGGAACAATTAATCAGGCCAACCGGTTTACTTGATCCGGAAATTATTATCCGTCCCATTGAAGGGCAGATAGAAGATTTGATCAAGGAGATAGAATCAAGAGTCAAAAGTTACGAGAGGACACTGGTCACAACTTTAACTAAAAGAATGGCCGAGGATTTGGCTGATTATTTACATGAAAAAGGCATAAAAGTGCATTATTTGCATTCTGATGTAAAAACTTTGGAAAGGTCTGATATTTTACATTCCTTGAGGATGGGTGAATATGACGTGATTGTGGGAATAAATTTACTCCGTGAAGGCCTGGATTTACCGGAAGTTTCACTGGTGGCAATTTTGGATGCGGACAAGGAAGGGTTCCTTCGTTCCCGGACTTCACTGATTCAGACTATGGGCAGAGCAGCCAGACATATCAATGGCAAAGTAATTATGTATGCAGATACCGTCACAGGCTCGATGAAACATGCTATTGAAGAAGTGGAAAGGCGAAGGGAATTTCAGGCAAATTATAATAAAAAACACGGTATTATTCCTAAGGGGATTATCAAACCTTTACGGGAAAGGTTAATTGAGAAAATCGAAGAGGAAGAGGGAATTAAGGAAGGTGAATTGAAGCTGGAAGATATTCCCGAAAATGACCGAAAAAAGATTATCAAACATTTGGAAGAACAAATGAAACTGGCAGCCGAAGCCCTGGATTTTGAAGAAGCAGCAAAACTAAGGGATCAAATTAATGAACTATCAGTATAATGTTCCTACTCATAACAATTTCAATTATGGGTTTAGAAGTAGAAGTAAAATTAACTGATGCGATAATTAAATGCGTGATTTTGTGGGTAAATTTTTGAGCAGTTTATTGTCGGCAATCCTGCCTGGAAAACAGTTTACCTGGATGATTTTATGATTATTTTAGTAAAAAAAGAGCATGTATCAAGCTAGTTTACCTTTTGAAATACCCTAGCTTGTTCTACAGAAACCAAGTCAGAAGTACCCCTATATCTGTAAGGAAAAACAACTCCTAAATCATATCTTTTTCTAAAAGCCTTATGCGACTCTAAAACTTGACTATATGCCGCTCCCATTTGAACCGTGTAAGTATCCTCACAAACTATATAACCATTACCCTCTAAAGAATCCGCTAAGTTATCTAATACTTGAAGCAAACACATATCGTTTTGCCAAAAATAATGGTAAAGTACATTCGCACATAAAATAATAGGATACCCCCTTGGCAAAGCTGCTTTGCTAATATCATGAGCTGTAAAAGATGATTTCTCTCTAATATCTTGCGGCATCACGAAAAATTGAGCTAATTCTGGCAATTCACCGGTGAGCTTTTTCGACAAGGCTCTACGATATTTATCGTAAGGTAATCTCATTTCAGGAGGCACAACTAATTCACGAGAAGGATATATACCCTTTCTTGCGATATTCAACTCATACTGGCGATAATCATAACCATCTACATTTATCTCTACGCCTGTTCTAGCCAATTGGTTTAGGAAGAGCAGACTGAATACCTCATCACCCTTTGAACACCCTACGGAAGCTACTTTACATTTATCACCAAACAAAGGAGCTAACCTTTTAATAATGGTTGTTAAAGCCGATGGATCCCTAAAAAAAAGTGTTGTTTTTTCTACTAATTCGCTCATGTTGAAATAAAGAGTATAACAGAAAAAGACTAAATAGTCAAACTATGGGATTAAGAGTTTACGCGATTTAAGGAAAA
>Ga0208375_1003299_pt1 | contig 13908 bp, 7 predicted proteins | sample RifOxyD1_FD_184038 | JGI IMG/M metagenome (GOLD analysis project Ga0208375, IMG submission 184038) | Soil microbial communities from Rifle, Colorado - Rifle Oxygen_injection D1 (SPAdes) | ecosystem: Environmental > Terrestrial > Deep subsurface > Rock core/Sediment | place: Rifle, Colorado... | reverse complement strand
ACTGTGCAGGCGGGGGTGCTGCTGGAAATCAGCGGCGTGATGAGCGGTCGCACGCTGCATGCGCAGGATAAGATCACCTCAAGCGGTACGTTAGTCATAAAGTCCGGCACGCTCACCGGTTCCGGTGCAGCGACCATCCTTGCTGCCGAGCGCCAGACCGGTGCTTTCCTCTATGCATCGGGAACAGATGTGCTCGCACTGAACAGCTACCAAGGGACACAGAGCGGTGCGAATGCGCATATCGCCTTCGGCTACCGTGGCTACTTCGATGTACAGATGTACCGTTCCGGACAGGCGGGATCCGGCGAACTGGTTCTCCGAACGCAGAACAAGCGCACTGGCATGAACGCATTCCGCATTGTCAGCCAGCAAGGGTCTGCAAATAACAATGTGTTCCGCGTGACCACGGACGGGCAGGTTCGTGCCGATGGCAGTGTGAGTGGAGGTGGGGCAGACTATGCTGAATGGTTCTACTCGCGTGACAAGCTCGTGCAGGGTGAACTGGTGTGCGTGGATATCACACGGGAGAACGCTGTGGAACGCTGCCAGTCCGCTTCCGACGGCAACCTGATGGGCGTGGTATCCAGCCCCGAGCAGGCAGCATTCATTGGTAATGCCTTCTGGGGCATTGATGGCATCACTCCTCCGCAGTACTACCTCATCGGTCTCCTCGGGCAGGTGGCTGCGAAGGTGACGGATGAGAACGGACCCATCCGCCCGGGAGATTCACTCACATCTGCAAACAAACCGGGACTCGCCATGAAGGCCGGTGCAGGTGACGCGACCGTCGGCGTGGCTCTGGAAGGGCATGAGAAGGGTGAAGGCCAAATCAATGTGCTCATTTCCCGCCGCAACTCCTCCCTCACGGTGGAGACGGTGGAAGAGCACGTCCTCAAGACCGTGGCTGCCATGGAAATAGAGGACGAGGTGCAGCTGCTCATCTCGGATGCCGTCACAAAACTGAACGTGGATGAAGACATCGAGCAGGAGGTGATGGATCAGGTGAGCAGTATTGATCTTGAAGGCAGGATCGCTGCAATACTCGCCCTGCAGACAGGAAGTGCATTGCCGTTCGATGCCGACACGTGGACAGCCGCGCTGACATTCGCCGATGGCATTACGGTGGAGAACGAACTCAAGGCCACCGCGTCGGTGCTCATAGAAAAGGAACTCTCTGTCCGCGGTGCTGTGACCTTCTCCGGCGCGCTCAAGGTCGCTGCAGGCATCGTTACAGACACCCTCACAGTTTCTGGTTCAGCCCTTATCCTCGAGGATCTGGAGGTCGCAGGCGCCATCCGCACAGAGAGCCTGGAAGCCAGGGGTGACATCGTCGCCGGCGGCACGCTGCATGCCGCAGCGGTGGAAGCCAGCGGTGCCACCCTGCGCGGTGACACCGTCATCGAGGGCAAACTGATCATCAACGGTGAGGAGTACAACCCGGAGACGATGATCTTAGCGACGGGCGGCACTGTCAGCATGGCAGAGATCACTGTCCGCGAGGCGCTCTTTGTGCTCGGCGATATCACCGTCGAAGGATTGGCCAAGTTCCTGGGCAACGTGGAGATACAGGGCAATCTCACCGTCTCCGGTTCGCTCGTCGCTTCGGGTACCCTCGTTGTGAATGACAATCAGGCAGGCATCGCTGTGATCCCGGAGACCGGCACTTCCGTAACCGTGACCTTCAACCCGCCGTTCCTCGTCACGCCCATTGTCACCGCTTCTTCGGATGACTTCGCCCCGTGGCGAATCCGCAACCAGTCGAGCAGCGGCTTCACCATCGAACTCAAAGACATTGCGGAGAATGAAATCACCTTCACCTGGCATGCTATGGGCAGCCGCGCCCCGAAGACGACGCTCGGCGAAGAGGGCACGCACGTCCGCGGCATCGTGAAGTTCCCGGTGGATGCACTCGGTTATCCGCTCTCCTCCAGCTCTGTCTGGAACCAGTGCATCCGCAACCAGACCCCGCTGGATATAGACGGCCAGCCGTTCAACTGCCGCCGCTACCACAACGAGGATCTCTGGACGCAGCCGGATCTCCTCGTGGAATTCCTGTGGGACTACGAAGCAGACCCCAAGCTCGTGCTGCCGGAGAACTACAGGATTGTGATTGTGGATGGTGATGAAAACGGCACAGATGAACCTGTGGATGAGGACAAAGATACGGGAGGCAATAACGACACCGGCAGTGACACGGGATCCGGAAGCACCACGGATGAAGATACGGGATCCGGCAGTACCACAGGTGAAGACACCGGATCAGGGAGCACGGTAGACGGAGGTGATGACACGGGCTCCGGAAGCACCGCGGGTGAAGATACCGGATCAGGGAGCATGGTAGACGGAGGTGATGACACAGGTGGCACTGCAGACACAGGAACCGGGAGCACTGCAGGTGATGGCACCGGCGATGAAACACCCGCTGCAGATGACAATGATGCAACCGGAGATGACGGAACCACGCCAGATGTTCCAGGCACAACACAGGATCAGGGAACCGGTAATGCTGTGAATGATGGCAATGCAAATGGGGAAGATGACGCCGGAGGCAGCATCTTCGATGGGCTCAAAGGGTTGTTTGAATAACATGCCATGGTCCGAGGCACCTCACCATGACAAGAAATAATGAAAATATGTCATCCTGAGGTGCGAGCGGAGCGAGCCTCGAAGGATGAGTAAGCTGTCTTGCTACAACCTGAAAAAGTACTCTACGATCTCTGGACATCTGTCGTGTGCTGGTACAGCCTAGAATGCTATGCGTTCCTATTACGTATACATCCTCCGGTGCAGAGACGGTAGCTACTACACCGGCGTGACGAATGACTACAAGATGCGTGTGTACCAGCATCAGTCTGGAGTGGACACTTCATGCTATACCTACAAGAGAAGACCCGTGAAGCTTGTGTACCTTGCGGAGTTCGGGGACATCAATGAGGCAATTGCTTGGGAGAAACAAGTGAAGAAGTGGAGCAGAAGGAAGAAAGAAGCGCTGATCAATAGCCAATATGAAGACCTTCCTACACTCTCAAGAAATGGCATTGAAAGGGCGATTCTGTCTATACAAGACCAAACGAAGCATGTCATGGTGAGCACAGTCGAACCATGACATGCTCATTGCGTCGCATGTCGCCCTTCGACTGTGCTCAGGGTGACATGCTTTTTTATGGTTCGGTATAACATACTTGCATTACCCATCATGACATACCCAAATCACAGCGCTGCCGCCGTCACCGTCACCGTCCCCAGGTACGTCCCCGGCGCCTGTATTTTGTCGCTACCCACTTCCGCACGGAACTGGAACGTCTCGGTGGAACCGCCCGCCGTTGTGCGTCCCGTGCGCGAGACAACAGTGTAGTCGCCGTCCCCCACAGCCAGCCACGTATCTGTGGAACTGTCCGTGCCCCATTTGGCGTCTATGTCAGTGCTTGTGGAACTTACGCGCCCGCCCCAGTACGCGGAAGTTGTGGGGATGCTCCAGGTCTGCGGAATGGCGGCAAGAGCCGTGATTTCGGCTGCAGAAAGGGCCCGGTTGTACATGCGGACATCATCGACCCCCCCTTGCCACAATTGGTTAACTGAATCTCCCCTGCTCCCAATGCGAGTCTCAACGGCGGCACCCACAGAATTATTGTGTCCCGTTCCATTCCCAGTCGAAACAGCCGAAGAGGAGCCATCGACATAGAAGCTGATCGCCCCAGATTCCCGCACAAGTACGTAATAGTGCCATGAACCATCAGTGGGTATGGAGTAACTGGAACGCACCTCCACAGTATCCCCCACGTACGCACCCAAATAGCGACTCGTGTTAGTCTTAAGAAAGTGGATACCTGTTGTCGACCAGTTTGAAATAAGTTGTCTGTACGATGACGTCGCATCGGTATTCGACGCCCAGAGTGACAAAGTGAAGTCGCCTGTCCCGATGGTGCTCAGCGGACCGGAACTTGCATCGGCCACTTTCACGTATTCCCCGCTCGTTCCATCGAAGCTCAGAGACCGGATATTGGCGATGTTGGTATCGGTTGGAACAGATGTGGAGATAGTCGGTGTGCTTGTGTGTGTCCCATTATTCCCATTCCCTGAGCTATCTGCTGCCACCGTCCCTGCAATCTCATCGAACTTCCAGTGCCCAAGAAGACCACCCGTGGAGGGGAACTCCATGGGCGGGATGGTGTAGAGATCTTCGCTCACCATGCTCGCAGAAGGCCCCGTGCTCACAAGCTGGAGAATCTCACCAGTGGAGAGGGCACGATTGTAGACGCGTACTTCGTCAATATTGCCATCGAAGTAGAAGTTGTCGCTATTCCCATAGAAACGCCCGATCACTGCATTGGCATTCGCATTGGTAGAAGGAATAAGTGTACTTGTATCCGATTGTTGCACACCATCCACATAGATATATCTCGTTCCATTCCTCACGAGCCCGAGGAGATGGTGCCACTCTCCGGTGGATGGGTTTGCATCCACACTCAGATACTCAAACGACCCCTGATTGAATGCAATGAACGAGAGAATGTTCGAAGACTGCACAAGTCCCCATCCTCCTGCATAATTCGCCGTCTGCCTTGAGATGATGCTGCCATAGTTCCCGTACGACTCAGGTTTAATCCACGCAGAGACGGTGAAGTTATCTGTTAGCTCAAGTTCTGACGCTGTCCCCATATCCACGTACTGATCCGATCCGCTTGCTTCCAAATCCAGACTCCGTGTGGAGAAATGCGTTGTGGGAACATCTGTGGAAATAGTGGGTGTTGCATAGTGCGTCCCGTTATTCCCATTTCCTGAGAGATCGTAAGCCAAGGCCCCGCTCGTCTCATCCAGCTTCCAGAAGCCCACGAGCCCATAGTCCGGTGCGCCGCCGTGCCAGCTTAAGCTGTAACCGGCGCCATCGGCATTCACCGTGCAGTCTATGTTCCCCGTAAGCTGTCCCTCCCCTCCCGCAAGCGAGCCGAGATCCACGGAGTCTCCGCAGCCGAGCGCAATATACGAGTCATCCGTGTGCCGGTACCCGGACTGCAGTGCGTAGAGCGCAGAACGCGCAAGGCCGATGACGGTTTCCCCGATGGTGTCGCTCAGTTTGTAGTTATCCGAGAGAGCGAGCTCCCCTCCTCCCGCGGCCTGCACATCATTCGGAATACGGTAGTTGGTGCTCTGTCCTTCGTTGTCGTTTGCGATTTGCCATTGGCGAAGTTCTCCTCTCCCCCCGCTCGCTCCGCTCGCACCCCCCTCTCCATTGGAGAGGGGGGGCAGGGGGGAGAGGGAGAGCGGCCCCACCAGGTAGAACTCCGGGGAAATATCCGGCGCATCGTACTCGTACCAGAACGTAGCGGTCTCTCCTGCTGTCCATGAACCGGACCACGTGAGCGTGAGCTCATGCGTGGCCGGAACGAGAGCGGTCTCCGCATGCGGAGAAGAATCGGTAATGCCGAAGCCATCGGGGACTGTGTCTGTGATAGTGCCGGTGAAGTCCTCCAGAAATTCCACCTCTATGGTCATGGGCGAGGGCGCGAACGGCCAGAGACGCGTGGCCGCCGTGCGGTGGACGATGAAGGGCGGGCTCTCAACCACCTGCACTTCGGATGTAAGTTTGTGGGAGTTCCCAAGGAAGTTACTCGCGAGGAGTTCTAAATGGTATGTGCCTTCTGTGTTCATGGTGATGAATGTCTCGAAGTCGGGGTTGATGAATCCCGCTTCTTTCACGCCGCAGGTGCCGGTCACCCGGATGCCGCCGTCATCTGTGGAGACGGTGGTGACCACACCGTTGGGATTCGTGATAGTGAGTGTGAGATCCGCATCACAGACAACAGCACCTGCGGTGTCGAGTACGCCAATGGCGATGTGCGCCGTCTGCCCGGGCTGGTAGCGGTCCTGGTCTGTATTGAGCGCAAGGATGCCCCACGCGAACTCCTGGTCCTCGGTTTCCTCCCTCCCTGACTTGAGGTACCGCTTCGTGAGAATGAGAGTGTAGAGGCCGGGGGTGAAGCGCCGCTCGTCGAGAATGAGTTCCCCGTTGCCTGCTGCAAAGCGGTAGCGCGGGTAGAGGATGCGCCCGTTGCTTGCACGGAGCTGCACAATGAATTCATGTTCCTCAGATCCTCCCCCTTCGTCACTGGCTCTGGAACTGGATGTTCCCTCTCCACCACCTCCACTGCCACTGGCTCCGGATCCGTCACCGCCTCCCCCGCCGCCTCCGCGCCGATCCGGCCCCTGTCCTCCTCCACCGCCCTGATCCCCACCTCCCTCTGCTCCTTCACCTAACCCCATCCCTAACCCTCCGTCTCCACGTTCCGCATCACCAGCCACCTGCGTGCCCCCGCCTGAGCTGGACATATCCCCGGCATCCTCTGCTCCGCCCTCTCCCGCAGCAAAACCTCCCCCCGAACTGGACCTCTCGCCTTCACCTGCTCCTCTCCCTGATGCTTCCCCACTCCCTAATCCCAGCCCTAACCCTAACCCCCCATCCTGTCCGGCACCACCCCCACTGCTGCTCTGATCCCCACCAGTGCCCTGTCCCCTTTCTTCTTCCACTTCTACCCCTAACCCCAACCCTGTCTCTCGGCCCCCGTCCGATTCCTCAATATTGGTGTACTCCTCATCTCCCAGGAACTCCTGAACTTCCTCAGAAAGCGGGATGGTCACGCTCACCGATGCAGTTGTGGACCCAAGGGAGCCACACGCAACAACGAGCAGTAGTAAACAGAGGAGACACGCAAGGAGCACCCGCCGCCATCTCTTCTTCGGCGGCTCTCTGCGCTCTGCGCGTGTGTTTTTCTGTTTTTTGCGCATAATCGGTTTATTTTACCTGAAAGAGGGGTTTTAGTCTATATGCGGCCGCTTGGGATTGGGATGCTTGAGTATTTGGAAATAGAGTAATAGGGACGAGAATAATAGGAAGACACAAAAACCCAAGGAACCAAGCCCTATTACTCTATTTCCTATTACTCTCCTATTTCCCCAAATCTATGTACTGCGTGGTTGCCGCCTGGCCGTCGAAACGCAGGTAAGGGTAGAGCTCCTGCTTGAGATTGCTCACAGTGGCAGTAAGCGATCCGAGATGGTCCTCTGTATTGTTGTTCCAGAGCTTCGCTTTCGCGTTGTACTCCTGCAGCAGCGCACGCACCTCACCCCGCTCTCCAATCTCATTCCGGAGCGCAATGAGACGCTGGTTCCCCTGGAGCGGATGCCCGGAGAACATCTGCACAAGCCTGTGGAGCGTCACCTGGATACGATTGATGGTATTGAGGCGCTGGAGCGGTTCGTGGTCCTTCTGCAGCAGATCCCCGTAGAGCGCATGGAGTTCCAGAAGCATCTGCTTCTGTGCCTGTGTGAGCTCGGTGCTCTGCTCTGGCTGTACTCCCGCTATCTCATCTGGCTGTTCCTCCTCCTTCGGCTGCACCGCTTCCTCCTCCAGCGCAAACGCATATTGCTGCACGATCGCACCGTATGCATCCTCTATCTGGGATATCTGATCTGTAATATCTCCTGAGAGCGTCGTAAGTGTGCGCGAGCGGAAGAAGACGGCAAGTACACCCGCGACGACAAGAAAGCCAATGAGCAGCAGAACTTTTTTCATAGGGCGTGGGGAATCTTGGAAAGAAGTATAGCAATGGAATGTCGTATATGGAATGTCGTATATCGGGAATGCCCAAGATATGAACAACCAAAAGCACAAGTTGAGCACCCCACATACCACATACGACATTCCATATACCACCAGCTCTTGTCCCCAACAGAAGATAGCGGTACCCTTTTCCCAATGAAGCGCATTCTTACAGCGGCATCCGGTGCTGTGCTCATGCTGAGCATCTGCATTGTTTCTGTTGCAGCACAGGAACCTCAGGAAGTTACCTCCGCCGATGCTGACCCCCTGGGTTTCGGCAGCCGTCCGGAAGCAGTGAGAATCAACCAGCAGGATAACGTCTCCGTCCGGAACCATTTCCGGGTGGGGCCTGCCCGGAATGTCATCAGACTCACCCCGGGCTCCGGCACCACGGTAGATGTGAGCATCTTAAACCTGCTCGGCAAGGACGCACTCTTCGTCCTCTCCACAGAAGACTTCACATCAGATAACACGCAGCAGGGTGCAGCAACATTCTTCGGAGCAGAAGGAGAGGGACCGTATCCCGCGAAGCTCTGGATGCGACCGGAGGTGGAGCGCATTCCCCTGCACCAAGGAGAGAGAGCATACGTTCGGGTGAATATCCTCGTGCCAAGAGACGCCGAACCAGGTGACCACCAGGCCGCCCTGCTCGTGTATGAAGCAGATGAAGACGTTGCAGCCGGGGGGTTCCGCATTCTCTCTAGGGTCGCTTCGCTCTTCATCATCACTGTGGAAGGCGAGGTGATTGAAGACACGCGCGTCCTCAGCATCCGGGCGCAGCATAGGATCAACTGGTCGGTGCCTCTCAAGCTCGTGATAAAGGCACGGAATGACGGTACTGTGCATTCCATCCCCGCCGGGACTATCGAAATCCGCAACATCTTCGGCGCAGTGGTGGATGAAATAGTGATGAATGACTGGATCGTCCTCCGCAATTCCGAGCGGGAACGTGAGCTCACATGGGACCCCCGTTTCGCACTCGGTTACTACCGGGCAACAGCCAATCTCATGCTCTCCTCCACACTCGGAGAGAGTCTTTCTGTTCCCGTGAGCACGGGATTTTGGGTGATCCCGCTCCTCCCTGTGCTCCTCGTCCTCTTTGCCATCTTCCTCGTTTCCTTCCTGGTCCAGTTCTTCTTCAGCAGGTTTGAAATCCAGCGGAAAAAAGGGGAGAAATCAGACTAAGAGGGATGAGAATAAGAGAGTAAGAGAATAAGAGGGCTTGGTTCCTTAGGTTTTTGATGCTTTCCTCATTCCTCTTATTCTCATCCCTCTTATCTCTTTCCTCTTCTTCTCATCCCCGACAATAGACAAAAACCCCCATTTCAGGTAAAATTAACCGATTATATCTTCCACACACAGACACACGAAAAATGCGTGAATTCCAGCCCTCTTCGGGAGATACTCACTCACGGGCACACTGGCATGTGCCAGTGCTGCTCTGCATGCTCGTCAGCAGCCTGTGGACTCTGCATCTGTTCCTGCCTTCCAGAGCTGCCACGTCAGATTCCGAGAGTATCGGGCTCTCCATCACCATCACTGCGAGTGCCGGGAGCGGCTTTTCCATCAATCTCATTGCCGCGCCCGAAAAACGCGTACCCTCCACGGGGAACGACGACACGCGCCTGGAAGTGGAAGTACGGAACATCGGTTCCACCACACCTCTCCTCCGCCAGATAGTGCGCACAGGCTCCGGAGGAACTTTTAGCGGCTTTACGCTCACGGGAATAAACGCAGGATCGTACGACATCACAGCGAAGGGTTACTCCCACCTGCGCCGCAAAATGCCAGGCGTCTCTCTCTCAAGTGGAACAACAATCGACTTCTCCACTGGCGGTACGGTGAAGCTCCTCTGCGGTGACGTGAACAGCTCCAGCGGCGACAACCTGGTGAACGGCATAGACCTCACGCTCATCATCAATGACCTCACGGGAAACACCGAGCGGTACGACATGAACAGAGACACCGTCGTGAACGGCATAGATCTTACCAATGCCATTACTAACCTCACAGAAACCGGTGACAGCTAAACGCACCTCATTCGCGGCCAAAACACGCGTGCTGGTACATACAGCGCGAGAAGTGATGCTTGGTTCTCTGTTCGTAGGACTCCTGATCTACAGTATGACCCTCCACGTGCAGAGCGCTTCTGCGGCTGCGGGACAGATCTTCAAGATGCGCACTGGCGGCGGCGGGAGCACCTACTATGTCGGCCGCTGCTTCCGGGTGAACTTCTACGCGCAGACGGACAGCATGGATGTGAACTCCGCTGACCTCGTCGTACCCTACAGCGCAGCGGTACTGGAGCCGCACAGCAATTCCAGTTGTACAAGCGTGGCCACTTCCCTTCTCACAGACAGCCTCTTCCCGAACTATCCGGGTGCCGGCAACGTGATTGAGGATGACACGCTCAAGCTCACCGGCGTGGACTCGAGCGGAGATGACCCTGTGAACACAGGCGCCGCACCGACGGACTCTTTGTTCGCCCATATTTTCTTCAAGGTGCTGAGCACGAGTGGCTCCTCCCCTCTCAACTTCAGCTTCACACTCGGGAGCACCACCGATACGAACATGGCCGAGGATGGCGGTGACGGGACAGACGTGCTCGACAGCGTCGACAATCTTACACTCGCGCTCATGGCAGATACGAATAAACCGTATTTCTCCAGTTTGAGCCCTGCAGCGAGCGCCACAGGAATCTCCATAATCGCAAACCTCTCCTTCGTTGTCACAGACAGCGGCGCAGGTATTAACTCCAGTACCGTGAGGGGGAAACTCAGCGGATCAACCCTCAGTGTGAGTACCAGCGGCTGCAGCACGACAGATAGCAACCGTGTACCCACCTGCAACGGGTCTGCGGACCTCGGGACTATGAATTACAACGCAAACTACACCGTCACGCTCACCGGCGGAGATCTGGCTGCCACCACCAATACCGGCTCCCAGACGTGGACATTCACTACGGAAGATGACGATGATGCGCCGTACGTGGATGGGCAGAGCCCTGCGGAAAATGCCACAGGCGTATCGACGGGGACGACTATCGTGTTCCACATCAAAGACTACAAGGACCAGGCCGGGAGTACAGCGGGGCTCGGCGTGGATTTAAGTACGGTACAAGCAACTATCACGGGCGCGGGAATCACAACTGCCACGTATTCCTCCGGGGATGCCGAATTCGGCTCTTCCGGCACCAGTGCCGACTACACCATCACCATCACTCCGGCGACGGACTTCCCGGAGAACACCTACGTGCACGTCACCATTACCGGATCGGACCTGCACATCCCACCGAACGAGATGACAGCAGAAAAGTACCATTTCCGCACCGTGGACTCGCAGGGACCGCAATTCACAAATTTTAGCCCAGCCCAGAGTGCTACGAACGTCGCAGCAGATACCAACATTTCCTTCACGGTCTCGGACATCGGAGCAGGAATCGATATTGATAATACGACTGTCACTGTGGAAGGCACCGCCTACACCAGCGCAAGCCTGGAATTCGGCTACACAGGATCATCTTCGAGTTACAACATCACTGTGAACCCGGCGAGTAATTTCTCCGGAGGACAGGAAATCGACGTGAGCATCGCAACGCAGGATCTCGCCTCCCCCACTGCGAATACCGGGAGCACAAGCTACAGCTTCGTGATCGCGAACACCTGCACTACCTGTTCCGTGGACGGAGAAGACCCGGCACGGTTCACCACCTCCGCCACCACGGACGATACGATCATGTTCCATGTGAAGGATACGGGTGACGGCATCAATCAGGATACGATCTCCGTCACACTCACGGGATCGGGCGATGCCGTGCCTGTGAACCCCGTGACGTACACCGGCGCAAGCGCAGAAATGGCCATTACCGGCACTGCTGCGGATTACACCGTCACTATCACACTGCCTGCAGTCATCAGTGAAGACACCGCATACTCCATCAGTATCAGCGCTTCGGATGTCAACGGGCTCGCCATGTCCACCGTGAGCTACACCTTCTGGTACGACAGTGACGACGGCACCGTCGCCAGCGTGTGTCCTGCGTGTCCCTCCTGCGACACTGACACTGGAGGAGACAGCGGAGGCGGTGGAGGCCACCGTGGAGGAGGCGGTGGAACCGTGGCACGCATGATCAGCGCTTTCCGGCAACAGGACTTCCCGATCATCGTGGCACGCCGGAAGCTCCCGGGATACGAAGACCCCATAGAACGCATACTGTCGACTGAGATAGCCCGCAGCATTGAGCAGTGTTACATCGACGAAGAGGAGGTGCACGCGGCAGCTCCGCTCACCCACTACGAAGACGTAGAACCGGGGGCATGGTACGAGGAGGCACTCGCCGCATTCCTGACAGACGGGATATTGGATGCATCCCAAAAGCGTTTCCGGCCGGAAGATCCCGCGCAGCGCGCCGAGGCGGCCAAACTGCTCACGCTCATCGACGGCAGAGAGACTACAGAACCTCTGGACCCGAGCTTCGATGATGTTCCCATGGAAGAGTGGTACTACGCATTTATAGAAACTGCCGCAGAGAGGGGCTGGATGAAGGGGGATAGCAACTGCTACGGCTCGCACCCGTGCTCTGCACGCCCCGATGGCCGCATTACACGCGCGGAGGCAGTGGCCATGATCGTGCGTTTCTTTGGGCTCCCACTCCTGAGCAGTGCACCGCAGTTTACCGATAATGCAGAAGAAGCCTGGTACTCCACCTATGTACGCACAGCCGCAGATCACTGCATCCTGAAGAAGGAGAACGGCTCTGCATTTACATTCCCCAACAGGACCATCAATAGAGCAGAACTGGCTGTCATGCTGTATAGGGCCCGCCAGAACCTGCAGTACGGCAGAGACTGCTCATGGGAAAACACCACACCAAACGAGTCTGCATTCATCGGCGATCCCGAGGAAACTACTCACCTTACAGCGTCATTGATAGCAGACAATCGCAGTTCCGCTGCCGGGGGTACAGGCCCGGTGGGCATGCTTCTCGGCCTCCTTTCCGGTATTGCACTTACACTCCTGTTCCTCTACTCGCTCAGACAACCTCGCATGAAAAGCATTCCAGCATGGGATCCGGACAACCAGGAGGAAAACAGCCATAGATTGTAAATTTGCCATTCCTATGAGCTGATTCTATGCCAAATTTTTACCCGTTCGACAAAGCGCGGCTGCTCTGCGGCCGCGTCATCAGAAAGTAATTCCTTCAGAGGCGGGCTCAGGGTGAAGCGCGGAGGCTCTGCCTCCGCGTGCTTCACAAATCAGCCATCCAATGGCAAATTCTTGATCTCTTGGCCTTTGCAAAATTTCTATTTTATGATATAATGTATCTGTTACATGGGATAACACCCACGAAACATACACATTCACATCCATTCCCCCCTTCCCATGAAACATGCATTGCTTGCCCCCGGGCGACGTGTGCGCGTCCTCTCTGTAGGACTCGCAGCCTCCGCGGGGCTCTATGTTCTCGTCGCGATGGTTGCAGAGCCCATGCGGGCATTTGGCGCAACCTCCGACTCGGAAACCGCGGTCGTGCAGATAGCACTCGGTGCCAGCATCGGCCTCAACTGCGATGCTAACGGAGGCGGCGCAGGCTCCGGTGAAACGCTCGCCCTCACGGGATTCAACGATGCCGGCGATACCGGGCCACTCAACAGCTCCGTGACAATCGGCACCAATGCCGTACGCTGCAATGTGCGCACCAACAACACCACGGGGTACAACCTCGCCTGGCGCGCGACTGCCGGAAGCGGAGGCGCTAGCACCGGGCACATGATCAACCAGTTCGAAGACAAGTTAAACCCGTTCCGCTACGCCGCAGGATCGGATTCCTACACCACGCCCACAGCCTGGAATAGCACGAATGTGCCGAGCACTGTTGCCGCCTGGGGCGGGCGCCTGGCAGCGGCAAGTGCCGGATATGCTGCATCTCCTGTGACCTGGAGCGCAGATGCCGCGACGAACGAGAAATGGATGGCTCTCTCTACCGGCGCAACGACAACGATCGCCCGGGAGAATACAGAGACCGCCGAAACCGGCAGCAACAACGACATTGGCTTCCGTGTGGAAGTCGGCAGCGACAAGATACAGCCGACCGGAACCTACCGCGCGACCGTGACGTTCACGGCATCGACGCAGTGATCATTCCTGTACTCTAACCCGGAAACTCTAAAAGCCAGCAAACGCTGGCTTTTTGGCATTCTGAAGCCATTCCTATGAGCTGATTCTATGCCAAATTTTTACCCGTTCGACAAAGCGCGGCTGCTCTGCGGCCGCGTCATCAGAAAGTAATTCCTTCAGAGGCGGGCTCAGGG
>Ga0208375_1003297_pt1 | contig 13909 bp, 14 predicted proteins | sample RifOxyD1_FD_184038 | JGI IMG/M metagenome (GOLD analysis project Ga0208375, IMG submission 184038) | Soil microbial communities from Rifle, Colorado - Rifle Oxygen_injection D1 (SPAdes) | ecosystem: Environmental > Terrestrial > Deep subsurface > Rock core/Sediment | place: Rifle, Colorado... | reverse complement strand
GCTGATTGATTGGCTTCTGTGGTACAACACCAGAAGACCTCACTGGTCGCTTGGATTAATTTCTCCTTTGAGGTATATTGTGAGTACATTAACAGAAGAAAAGTCTCATATGTTATGGACGGATACAAGCACTTGCCTTAAAAAACCCTTAGTATATAATGAATTGGTATTAATTATAAGGGTTTAATGGTCGAAACGATTATTAAAATAACTTAAAAAACTATGAATAAACAAGCATTAGCTGAATTTGTACACGGAAAGCTAGGTGGTACAAAGGTTCAAGCAGAAGAAATCGTAGACGGAATGTTTGGTGCTATCATCGACACCTTGAAAAAGGGCGAGGAAGTATCAATCGCTGGCTTTGGTATCTTTTCTGTAAAGCAAAGAGCTGCAAGAATGGCTCGCAATCCAAAGACTGGAGAGCAAGTCAAAGTTGCTGCAAAGAAAGTTCCAAAATTCCGAGCTGCAAAGGGATTGAAGGATATGATTGCCTAAATTCTTTTCGCGCGAAAAGAATGAAACTAAAAAACCGCCCACTGGGCGGTTTTTTGTTGTTAACTTATTAAAATTTTTCTTTACCCATATCTATTGGTGGTTCTATCTCCAAAAACTCTCTATAAATACGATTTTTATATTCTTCCCCGATTTCATTAACAGCATCAATAAACGCTTTGTATGTACCAGTACCTCCAATTTTTTCCCAAAATTCATTCCCTATCAAAACAATAGGGTCATTTTTCATATCAAACCATCTTGCGGGAAATGTCCAAGCATAATCTTCTCTTTTTCCGTAAGGGTTATATGGTAAAGCAAAATAAGCACCATCTATTTGACATGATTCCATACTATAAAGTTTAAGTATCTTCTCTTTACTAACTTTTGTCTGATCACTATTAGGTAACGAAGCTTTTAATTCAAAAACGTATTCCTTTTTATTTTTTATATCTTTTGCATATACATCACAAACGACTGTAACAGGAATAATTTTTGAACTTTTACCCTCTAAAACAAATTCCAATTCAGAATCCCAATTTGGTTTTATGCGATTTTTACCCTTTTCTGTGTGCTCAAGATTATTTAACACTTCCTGAATTCGACGTAATCGTTCCGCGTTTATTCTTCCAGTAATATTATGACCTTTTACCCCATAACCTAATCCTTTATTAGCAACGACAATAGCAAGCTTTTCCCATACATTCCCAAAAGGAGTAACAAACCTACGTTCAAAATGGGAACCTTTAAATATTTCATCTGGAACTAAGGCGGCATAAAGTGGTTTTTCTGCTTTATGATCTTCTTTAATAAAGGGGTCTTCAACCAGAACTTTTTGCATTACTCTGTCCATCATTAACTTAATAACTAACTGTATCTCCTCCTTCATTTCTTGTTCTTTTGTCATATCTTTTTTAAATGAAAAATAATTTCTGAATACGGATTTCGATCGCGTTCCGTACGATTTAATACTGGTCTCTTAAACTGATTAACAATTTTCATTCCTGATTTTTCTGCAATTTCTGGATAAAGATTAAACTTATCATTTGCCACAAGAAAAACATCAAAATTGTTTTTGAGATATTTTTTACAATTATTTAATACATCTACAATACCTTGCACATAGGATTTACGAGCCTCTATCCCCTTTCCTTTGTAAAGAGAGCCTATTTCTAATTCATCTTTTCTTTTAAAACCCAAAAGGTCATATGCATAAGCATGTTGTTCATGGTAATCAATCTGACCAACATAAGGGGGTGAACAAAAAATACCAGCTATTTTTTGTTTTTTAAGAATTTTAGAAAATTCTTGGTTTTGTTTTTCTACTTTCTCGAAAATATTTACTGTTCTTGAATCTCCAGTTAAAACTGAATAATGAACTGGTTTGCGTAACTTATAAAATTCTCTAATTCTATTTAATGTATCAATAGCATACCGATTAAGCATAGTTGCTATTGAAAATAAAGGTTTGCAAATTTTTTTATGTTTATAACAATAATAGGTTGTAAATTGTGGCTCTTTAAGAGTCGCTAAATCACTATGGGTAGTTGCGCGACATGATCTAATTGTCCTACTTAAAATAAGAGCAAGAATTTTTCGTGTTTTAACATCTTTTTCTTGTTTTATTATGTTAAAAACATGATTAATTTCTAAACGCACATTTTCAATAAACCAAGTGTCGAGAAAAGACAATTTGCTATCTTGTTTTATTTTTATTGAATACTTTTTAATTAGCTTCTGATAAATTGGTAAAAATTCCTTCTCTTTTTCTGTAGCGAATTTGTTCTCATTAAAACTTCCTTGGTTAATTTTGTATTTAAAATCAGAACCCGGGAAATACACATTGTTAAATTTAGCAAGTTCAACTAAAAGCTCAGTCTCAAACTCTTTAATTTTATTGTCATGTTCAAAAGAATCAAGTGATATAATTAATTTTTTAATTGCTTTTTCTAAATAGCTGTCATTATAATGAGTGGCCTTACAACTTGAAATCATGCAATTAAATTCTGAAACATCAACACCAACAGAATGAATACCCATTTCAAGTGATTGAATAATTGTCGTTCCAGAACCTAAAAATGGGTCAAGGATAATGTCCCCAGTTTTAAAATAAGTTTCTTTTTTAAAGTCATCAGTGTGTTTATCTAAAAAATACTCAACAAGTTGCGGAATATATTTTCCTTTATATGGATGTAATCTATGAACATGCTTGGTGGTATCTTTTTCTCGTAAATTATCAAAAGAAAGTGTCCAATTTAAGTCATTGCCTAGATTTTTTTTCCAACTTTCTTCACGTTTACCATTATATGAATCATAATATTTTTTTAAATCATTCAAATCAATCATGGTTGAGCCATTTTCACCATATTTTTTTACTTTTCCATATTGAACAAGATAAGAAATATTAGTCGGAAAAATTTCTTTTTCAAGAAATTCCGATGCCCATTTTGATGCTTCTGGTATAGTTGCTAAAGACATATGTTGATTATATCATTTTCCCGACATCGGCAAAACGATCATTTTTTAGTATTTCCTAATCACAGCCTTTAGAACTGCATTAATATTTAAACTTCTCTCTGGATATATCGGTTTATAGTTTTTATTTGCCGGTTCGAGCCAGACTTTGGCTCCGTCTTTACGGAAATATTTCATTGTAAACTCACCATCCACCTCTGCAATAACTATCTCCCCGTCTTTGGCTGTATTTGCCCTCTCCACTATCACCATGTCCCCCTTTTCTATGTGCGCGTCTATCATTGAATCTCCATCCACTTCGAGCATATAAGTCTGCGCTTTTTTTTGAATCAGTAAGTCATCAAGGTTTACCATATCAGCTAGTTCTTCTTCTACTGTGGCTGGTAATCCAGCAGTGACAAACCCAAGCATCGGGACCTCTGAAGATATTTCGGAAAATGTTTTCGTGGGAATGAGTCTGCCTAGATGGTCCTTTGCCACCAACCCCGCCTCTAGCAACTTTTCAACCACCTTAAAAACCGCATTCTTAGATTTGAAACTGAAAAGCTTCATCATCTCAGAATATGTGGGCATCCTTTTGTTTTGCGTGTAGAAAGATTCTAGTTTTATTTGGTGAGGATTACGCATCCCGTTAGAAGTAGGAAATCTTTAGATTTCCGTAATTAATTTTTTTAATATTGACCATAATATAATCATCTATATTTATAACTAAGTAAGAACAATTAACTAAAAGACTTCTAAACGGGACGCATGTATTATAGAGGTTCGAAAAAATAAATTAACTAATCTATTCATAAAACCTTTTCGAGTGTGATAGCGAACCTTTTGCAAGAGAAGCCTATGGTCTCTCGCCTCTTTGAAATAAGTTTCCCCTTGGAGAATTTTTAAATCAATTTTTTTATTAATCTTATTTATCTCTTTTTCTAACATTTTTAAATATTGTGCTTGTGACATATTTTTTTTAAGCTGATAGCTATTAGCTAACTAGCTGATTAGCTTGTAATACAAATAGTATAAGTGAACGAGCGTTCACTGTCAATAACCCACCTGTGGATAACTTAACTATTCACCTTCGGCCTATATTGTATAGCCTCCAAGATATGATTCGCTTTTACGTCTTCTGAACTCTCAAGATCAGCAATAGTGCGGGCGATTTTGATGACTCGATGATATGCGCGAGCAGAGAGGGCGAGACGTTCTGCGCTGTCATCCAACAAGTCTCGAACTTCTTTTGAAAGTTTTACCATACTTCCTAAATCCCGCACACTCATTTCACTATTTGTTTTTAAACTTTTACCAAATTTTTTTCCGCCAGAGGCGGATCCGCCTAGGGCAGAAAATCTTTCCTCTTGAATCTTTCGAGCTCTTATTACCCTCTCCCTTATTCTCTCGCTTCGCTCTCCCGTCCCCTCTTCTCCCAGCTTTTTATAATCTACATTTCCTACAGACACCCACAAATCGATACGATCCATTATCGGTCCAGAAAGTTTTCTTTTATATCTATCTAAATCCGACGGTTTACAAATGCAGGCTCTTTGTTTATTTCCGGAATTTCCGCAAGGACAAGGATTCATCGCAGCAACTAAAATAAAATTTGATGGGAAAATAGCTGAACCTTTGGCACGAGAGATAGAAACGATGTTGTCCTCGAGTGGTTGACGAAGTGATTCTATAACACGTTTCTCAAACTCCGGAAACTCATCTAAAAACAAAACTCCCCGATGCGCGAGAGTCACTTCACCAGGCTTTGGATACGTTCCTCCACCAATGAGTGAAACATAAGAAGAAGTGTGATGCGGAGCTCGAAAAGGCGGAAAACAAACTAACTCACCCCGCGTCGCCCCCGCCACCGAGTGAATACCTGTTATTTCTAAAACTTCTTCTGTTCCCAAATCAGGCAACAGTCCAGAGAATACCCTAGCGAGCATCGTCTTGCCTGTGCCCGGAGGGCCATACATAGCGATATTGTGCCCGCCGGCTGCTGCAATCTCGAGCCCACGCTTTGCGCCTTCTTGCCCACGAATATCAGCAAAATCACCTCCTTTTATTTCTCTTATATAATTTATTTTTGTCTTTGGCTGAGCTAAAATTTTCTTTTTTAAATTACCACCCCCTACCCCCTCCTTATCAAGGCGGGGAGTTTTTGTCTCGTCAATGTGTTCTATCACTTCTTCTAAACTCTCTGCTCCAAAAACTGTTATACCTTCTACCAAGGCCGCTTCAATAGCATTTTCTTTTGGTAAATATATTTCTTTATACCCCCGCCTTTTTGCTTCTTCTGCAAGCGGTAATGCGCCCCTGATACTGCGAAGCGTTCCATCCAGTCCAAGCTCGCCAAGGAAAATTTTCTTTTCTGAATTAAATTTAATTTCATCGGAAGCTTTCAAATAAGCGATAGCAATTGCTAAATCAAAAAATGGTCCTTCTTTTTTCAAATCAGCTGGAGAAAGTGATACTATTATTTTCTGATTTTTTGCTTTTGGAGATTTATAACCAGAATTTTTTATCGCCCCACTTACCCTGTCTTTTGATTCGTCCACTGCCTTATCTGGCAAACCGACAAGAGAAAAAGTGTGAAGTCCTTTTGATAAGTCCACTTCAATAGTTACGATAGCGCCCCGTAGTAAATTGACCTGAGCTGAATAAACTTTAGCAAAAGACATATAGACTTATTATTTTAGATGTTCCTTACAAGTTCGTGCGGCAGGATTTATTTCTAAGCGATCCATCTCAATAGTTTTTTTACAAACTTCACATTTACCAAAAGATTCTCTGTTTAATCCTTTCAATGCTCTCAAAATATTGTTCAACCTAGGCTCTAAAGTTTTTATCATTGAACTTCTGGCTTCAAAATCTTCAAACCTGTCCGCCATATCATTCTGATCAGCTTCTGGAGCGTCCAAAACTTCTGGAGTAGCCTCCCATTCACCCGTATCTGTATTGAGTTTGCCCATATCTCGCAGTTCTTCCAACAAGACATCTCTTTCTGTTTCTAATTTTTCTTTAATTTTTTTCTTGTCTAACATGAATTTAGTTCTTAAAGTTTGTAAAGTTATAAAGTTTTTAAAGTATTTTACTTTATGAACCTTATGGACTTGATGACTTTTAACTAGTTCATCATAGCATGCCTTATTTTCATAGCAAGCCCGTGTTCGACAACTAATTATAACACCTGTGGATAACTTGCTTTCACTTTCGGTTTTTATTCGGGTATAATATAAATATAATAAAATATATTTATATGGCAAACACAAAACCACTTACAAAAAAACAAAAACAGGTCTTAGACTTTGTGAAGGACTATATATCTGAAAATGGAATATCCCCTACAATTGAAGAGATAAGAAAAAAGTTAAAATTAAGAGCTGTTTCAACAATTCATGAGCATTTGAATACCTTAAAAACTAAAGGATATCTTTTAAAAGATGAAAATTCAGCAAGAAGCATCATGCCAAATAAAGAAATAAAGAAAATAATTGAAATACCTATTATTGGTAGAATTGCTGCTGGAGAACCAATAGATGTTATTGAAAATTATTTTGGTACTGTCTCAATAATTAATAATGATTTTAAAAATATAAAAGATTATTATGCTCTTCGTGTAATGGGAAACAGTATGATTGATGAGGGTATTTTTGATGGAGATACTGTTATTATTAAAAAACAATCTGTAGCTGAAAATGGGCAAACTGTTGTAGCGATAATCGATGATGAACAAGCAACATTAAAAAAACTATATAGAGAAAATGGGAAATTTAGACTACAGCCTAGAAACCCAAATATAAAACCACTTTTTAGAACTGATGTAGAAATCAGAGGTATAGTAATTCAAGTAATAAGCAACATCAACAACAAACCAGAAGTTAGATTAGAAAAAAAGATAAAGCATAGATTTAAGACGATTGATTTATTTGCTGGAATAGGAGGAATTAGAATTGGTTTTGAGCGAGCTGGATTTGAAACTGTTTTTGCTAATGATTTTGACCAACAATGTAAAACCACCTATGATTTAAATTTTGCAAAATCAAAATTAATCGTTGAAGACATAAGAAAGGTCGGTATCAATGATTTACCAAAATTTGATTTTCTACTTGGCGGTTTCCCGTGTCAGGCTTTTTCAATTGCTGGATACAGACAAGGATTTAATGACGAAAAAGGCAGAGGGAATTTATTTTTTGATATTGCAAGAATCATTGAAGCACGAAGACCAGAAGGTTTTCTACTTGAAAATGTTAAAAATCTAAAAAGTCATGATGAGGGCAAAACTTTCAAAATTATTCAAGAGACATTAGAGAATCTCGGCTATCATTTAAATATAAAAGTTTTAAATAGTATGGAGTATGGAAATATTCCACAAAATAGAGAACGTGTTTATATTGTTGGTTTTAAGAATAAAAATTATTCTGACAGGTTTGAGTTCCCTAATCCAATAAAATTAACTGTTAAAATAACTGATTTATTAGAAACAAATGTACCAGAAAAATACTACTACAATGGAAAACCACTTTTTAAGAAACTGAAAGATTTCGTGAAAGAAGAAGGAAGAGTATACCAGTGGCGTAGAAAATATGTCCGCGAAAATAAAAGTGGAGTTTGTCCTACGCTAACTGCAAACATGGGGACAGGTGGGCATAATGTGCCAATTATTAAAGACAAAAAAGGTATCCGAAAATTAACCCCGCGAGAGTGTGCACTTATACAGGGCTTCCCTATTGATTATAAAATACCAATATTAGCTGACTCAGCTTTGTATAAACAATTTGGAAATTCTGTCAGTGTTCCAGTTATTGAGGCTGTTGGTAAACAGATGATGAAAGCAATGGAATAATTACCAGACTTTTACATTCTTGGCTTTAGCTTTTATATTATATTTATCAATAATATCCTTTTTTATGCTAAAACGTGGTCTACGTTTTTCTCCCTGTTGATCTTTCATTGTTTGACCCTTATTAACTGAATTAGAATATATTAACTTATTTGGAATTAAATAAACATTAAAAGTTCCATCTAATTTACCTCCATTAAAAAAATCTAAGAAATATAAATCATCCCACTCAGTTCTGGGACCAAAAGAAGTTAAATCTTCTTCAATACTAGAAGCTTTTATTTGTTCTCTTCTTTTATTTTTAATATTTATCGTATCAAAAGAAACAGTCCCCTCACCCCTTAACTTTTTCTGGTAACGAACAGATTTTGAAAAAACACAAAACATACCTTCAGATATAACCTCGGGAATATTAACCCTTCTCCCATATTTTTCCAAACCAATATTTAACTTTCTCCAAATATCAAAAAGCTTCTTAAAAATCTTTCCATCTTTTTTATCTAAATATGCAACTTCAATTTCTAGCTGTTTTCCACCAAATAATATTTTATGTCCTTCTAGTTTCATGATTATTCCATTCTACTCCTCCCCACCCACAAACTCAAATGTTTTAACCATTGTCTATTTTTGTGCTAGAATCACTAGCACATATATGTTATATAAACATAACGACAATTACACAGTAGAATCCGTGACTTCCGGTCATCCAGACAAAGTCTGCGATCAAATATCAGACGCTATTTTAGACGCATATTTAAAAATAGACCCAAACAGCCGAGTGGCAGTGGAAACTTTTGGCGGACATGGAAAGCTTGTAATAGGAGGAGAAGTGACCTCAAAAGGAAAAGTGGATTATGTAAAAATTGCGCAAAAATTTTACAAAGAAATTGGTTATGATAGCAAGCTTGAAATCTCCGCAAACATTGTCACCCAATCTCCGGACATAGCTCTCGGTGTAGACAAAGGCGGAGCCGGTGATCAAGGAATAATGTATGGATTTGCAACAAATGAAACTCCAGAATTCTTGCCAAAAGGTGTAGTCCTCGTTCACAAACTCGCAAAACGTTTAGAAGAAGCTAGAAAAAATGCAGAAATAAAGTGGCTTCGTCCAGACGGCAAAACACAAGTCACTTATGCTGGTGGAAAATTGCACACTGTCCTAGTGAGTGCTCAACATTCTCTAGAAACCCCGACGCCCGAAGGGGTCGGGGTCACGACCACAAGCGTCGGGATAAAAAAAGAAATAACGGAAAAAATCATCTACCCCCTACTCTCGGCCGAAGAAAAAAAGACAGTAAAAATACTCGTGAACCCAACAGGCAAGTTTGTCGTGGGTGGTTTTGAATCTGACACCGGAGTTACGGGACGCAAAATAATGGTAGACACTTATGGAGGAATTATTCCCCATGGCGGTGGGTGCTTTTCCGGTAAAGATGCCACAAAAGTAGATCGTTCCGGCGCATATATGGCGCGATTTGTCGCAAAAAACCTCGTCGCCAACAGATATGGCAAAGAAGTGCTCGTATCTGTGGCTTATGCTATCGGTATGGCTGAACCACTGATGATAGAAGCCATAAATGAAAAAGGCGAAGATTTGTCGGGAATAGTTAAAAAGAATTTTGATTTCCGTCCGCTTGCCATTATTGAAAAGCTCGGACTCCGCAAACCTATTTTCCTCCAAACAGCAACCTATGGCCATTTTGGAAAGCCAAATCTCCCTTGGGAGAAAATTGAAAAGATGAAATAGAAATTATTTTTTTAATTTTTCCTTAATATATCTAATATTATCTAACGTTTCTTTATTTTTTTCTTGAAAAAAGCTAATGCTTTCTTTAATTGCATCAACTTTTATAGGGTCTTCATGCAACTTTTCAAGCTCAGCAACATTTCTTTCTAAAAAAAATACAAGGGCTTTTTCTAAAATATCTATTGACCTGAACAACTCCAAAGCTTTTTCAAATTCTCTTAAATCTGATTCTGCTCCAGCTTCAGTTTCAGCTAATGAAATAGCCTTAATTATTTTTTCTAGTTCAAGTGTTAATATAGTATATTGTTTATGAAACTCTTTATTTTTCTGAACAATAGACTTCTCTATTATTTCAATTCCTTCCTGAGAACCCTGTGGATTATGTCCTTCATTAAAAGTTATCATAAAAAATATTTTTTATTTCTTTATCTGACTCGATGCTAAACGACGCATTATTTCTTGCGCAGATTTTATTGTATTCGTGATAATAACAGAATTTTCATTCGCCAAAACATACATCATCACTATTTTCCCATCTTTATCATGTAAAATACGCGCATTTTTATTTTCCACGACTCCATCATCGAGATTTTTTGTCAAAAGATATTTCGTTTCTGGAGAAAGAGCTACTCCAAAAAATCCTTGCAAATCAAAAAACATTTTATTTTCCCAAGCCCGCAAAGAATCAAAGATGTCAGTAATAGAGCGAACTTTAAGCAAGATAAAAAAATCTTTCGTCTCTCCATTTACTGCGCCAAGTAAAAAATTATCACTAACTAAAATCTTGTTTTCATCTGGAATTAAATTGCCTTTTATTAAAGATAAAAAATCTCTCAAACCAACAATCTTTTTATCAGAAATAAGATAAATACCTTCCACCCCACCATTTTTTACATCTACCCCACTTACACTATTTAAAACAATTTGAGCTATTTCTTCTTTCTTAAAATCTCTTATCTCAAGAAAAATACTTTTATCGTTAAAAATAAGAGGCGTAAATTGCTGTTCTACTGGGACAGTATTTATATCTTTATCAAATAAAAAATAAGATAAAACAATAAAACCAATTATAATAAGCACAAAACCCGTAAACATAAAAAATTTATTTTTTCTTGACTCCGGAGATAAGTTTATTTTTTCTATCTCGTGCTCTTCTTCGTTATGGATTATTTTTTTTATTAATCCGCTATTATCATTTTCAATTACCTTCGCCATGTCTTCAGCATAAGTTTCAACAAATTTATGTTTTATTTCTTTTTCTTGCTCCATCCCGTTAGAAGCAGATCGCGATCAACTCGCATATCTGATATTTTATTTTATTAATTTTTTCTATATTTAATTCCATATTTTATTTTATATTTGAATTGCGATCGCGGCTTCTAACGGGATCCATTTTATGATTTCTTAAAAAAATCTTTATCTGCTTCTTTGATGGAAAGACCGATTCTTCCCTTCTCCCTATCAATAGAGATGACTTTTACGGGCACTATCATCCCTTCCTTTATTATATCGCTAACTCGCTCTACACGGAAAGGGGCAAGCTCTGATATGTGCACCATACCATCCGTAAACGCATTAAGCTTCACAAAACAGCCAAAATCAGCAACCTTTACAACTTCACCTTTCAAAACCTCCCCCACTTTGTATTCATGAGTCATATCTAAAACAATAGTCTTTGCTTTTTCTGCGCTATCACCTTTACCGGTAAAGTATACCGTGCCATCATCTTCAATAGTGATTTCTGCTCCACTGTTTTCCTTTATTTCTTTTATCGTCTTTCCTCCTCCACCTATCACCATACCTATCATGTCTGGATTAATTTTAATCATAAGTATTTTCGGAGCATTTGGAGAAATGTCTTTGCGTGGAGCTCCTAGTTCTTTTCCAATTGTGTCCAAAATAGCTACTCTCGCTTTCTTTGCTTGAATCATCGCTTCGCCCAATATCTTTATCGGAACTCCTTCTACTTTTACATCGAGTTGAATTGCGGTCACTCCATCTCTCGTGCCAGCAACTTTAAAATCCATATCTCCATAATGATCTTCCGGTCCTTGAATATCAGTTAAAATTTTATATTTTGCATCCGTCTCATGCATTAGCCCCATCGCAATACCAGCAACAGGAGCTTTGATCGGAACTCCACCATCCATGAGTGCGAGGGAAGAAGCGCAGATAGAAGCTTGAGAAGTGGAACCATTTGAAGCCATTGATTCGGAAACAACTCGAATAGTGTATGGAAATTCTGCGAGAGGTGGCAAAACCATTGCGAGAGCTTTTTCGGCGAGAGCTCCGTGGCCGATTTCTCGACGATTTGTAAATCCTGCACGCCCTGTTTCCCCTCCTGAATAAGGTGGAAAGTTGTAATGATGCATAAATCTTTTTTCTGCTTTTGTCTGCATACCATCTATCATATGTCTATCTTCTGGACCACCGAGAGTAAGGACTGAGAGCACGTGTGTTCCTCCACGATAGAAAATTCCTGAACCATGTAAAACAGAAGAAACTCCTCCAGCTTGCGCATACAAATCTCGAAGTTCATCCATCTTTCGGCCATCCGCTCTTTCATCTTTATTTATTGCTTTATCATGCAAGATGTCATTTTCTGTATCATCAAATAAATTATCTTCCAAACTAAAATCATCTCTATCTGGATACTTTTCTTCTACCATTTCATTCCAAGTATTATGAAGTTCATCTATATGCTTCTTGCCGACTTCCCCGAAAATCGCTTTCTCCATTTTTGGCAGAATATTTTCTTTGAACATTTTCACCGATTCAGGATTTATCACTTCTTTTTCTATAACTCTTTTTTCTTTTCCAATCTCTGAAACAATTTTCTTTTGAAAAGCTTCCAATTTAGAAATTTCTTCACTAGCTTTTTTCAAAGCTTCTTCTAGTTCTGCCTCCGCAGTCTCATGAGCAGATGCTTCAATCATATTTACATTTCCATTTTTACCACAAACAGTAAGGTCGTATTTATACTGAGAATCATCTTCTCGTAATTTAGTAGAAACATTTATTTTCAAATTTTCATCATTGTATTTACCGATTCGCACACAACCAACGGGACCATTCCAAGGAATGTTTGAAACAGCGAGGGCAAGAGAAGCCGCATTTACCGCTAGGATAGTAGAATCATTGTCATCAATAGAAATAACAGTCACGATGACTTGTACTGCATGACGAATTGATTGGTCAAAAAGCGGGCGTAGAGTCCTGTCTATCACTCGGCTCGCCAAAATTGCTTCTTCTGAAGGCTTGCCTTCGCGCTTTACAAAACGAGAGCCGGAAATTTTTCCAGAAGCATAAAACCTCTCTACATAATCCACAGTCAAATTAAAATAGCCCAAACCTTTTTGGCTATCGCGAGACATACAAGCAGTCGCGAGGACTATCGTCTCGCCACATTTGAGCATTACTGACCCATGAGCTTGCTCTGCTAAATCCGTAAAAATAGCAGTTACATTCTTTCCACCAATCTCCACACTATATTCTTTTTTTTGCATCCCGTTAGAAGCAGGTCGCGGTCAACAAACCACGGCCATGCTTAATTATATTATTAAATTTCGTACCTTAAATAAACATGATTATTACACAGGACTGCGATCGCGGCTTCTAACGGGATTGCATATCCATTTAGGCTCGTATCCAGACTACAGTGTTGTTTCATAGAAATGAAACACTACTTTGTGTCTAGACGCGAACCGATTAACCCCGACGCTAATAACTTATGTCGGGGCTCCGACTTTTTACGTCGGAGCTAATAAATTTCAATAAACTACTGATTAATAGTAGCATTTTTGGGCAAAAAGGCAAGAAAAGCATAAAAAATAAACAAAAGCCCGATCTTCCAGATTGAAGACGGGCCGATGGATCAATAACTTTAACTATGTGTTTTCTACGCCAACACCAAACGTTTACTTAGCTCTCTTTCACCTTGGATTTGATTTTCCCAAGAACGGGCGTCTTTCTTGGAGCATCTTTTGGGCACTTGATGACCCCCTTTTTTTGATTGCAGCGCGTGCCCGTTGAGCGCTTTGCCATCCCTCTCTATCGTGTGCCTCTAACCCAGGACCGCCAAACCACTTATCTATATCTGTTACAATCATGACTTTTTCCTCTCAATACCACACCGAGGGACATACCCATTGACACGACATCCGCCGCGCAATTTTTATCGGTTGTAACGAACTTATTCTACCTTTTATAATAATACTATCTTTTAAGTAAAAGTCAATCCCTTCGTAATGGTTCACTAGCTTGGACGGATTGAGGGTAATATCATAGAAATATGTCATACACACAAAATCCAAACGTGCCGAAGGTGAGAAGAGATGCAGCTGATATGGTAAGGAGAGGATTTAGTAAAG
>Ga0208375_1003290_pt1 | contig 13940 bp, 12 predicted proteins | sample RifOxyD1_FD_184038 | JGI IMG/M metagenome (GOLD analysis project Ga0208375, IMG submission 184038) | Soil microbial communities from Rifle, Colorado - Rifle Oxygen_injection D1 (SPAdes) | ecosystem: Environmental > Terrestrial > Deep subsurface > Rock core/Sediment | place: Rifle, Colorado... | reverse complement strand
GTCATCCGTAACATCATCCATAGGAGCAAGGACTGTAAAGGGTTTATCTAATTTTTGCCAAAAGTTTGTCATGAGGAATTATAACAAAGAAGACTTACAATAAATGTCTTTATTTTTTTATATCTAACTTATCTAATTTCAAAAGTTTAACCCCAAAATAAACAACCAGAGCTATAACCAAAAAATCTATTGTTGAATTTAAAAAGCTTCCCCACATAATCCTGGCATTACCCAGAGGGATGTAGGCCGTTTCTAAATTTCCGGTTGCTCCCAAAACTACACTTAAAAGCGGATTGATTACATCCGTAACTATTGCAGAAACCACTTTGGAAACGGCTCCTCCTAATATAAAGCCTACTGCCAAGCCAACAACTCCTTGTTCACGAATAAAATTTATAAATCCTTTCATACAATCACCTCCTTAAATAATAAAATACTAAATTATCTTACGATAATCCAAAAAACAACCGACAGAACAATTCGATAAAAACCAAATGCCGTAAAATTGTGCTTTTTAATATAACTAATTAAAAACTTGACGGCAAGAATTGCAAAAAGAAAAGACAACAGGGTTCCTATTAAAAGAGTCGGAAAATCTCCTCGGGTCAGAATGTCGCGTGATTTATAAAGATCAAGAGCGGTTGCAGCAAACATTGTAGGAACAGCCAATAAAAAAGAGAATTCGGTGGCTTTTTCGCGATTCAGACCGGTTAAAAGTCCCCCAATAATTGTGGCTGCCGCTCTTGAAACTCCCGGAACAATTGAAAAAGATTGAAAGGTGCCTATTATTAAAGCTTGTTTGTATGAAAGCTCTTTAGCTTTACTATTTGGTTCTTTATTCTTTTTCAAAAACCATTCAACCCCGATAATGGCAATTCCTCCCCAAAATAGGGCATTAAGTGTAATGGCACTGCTTCCCAGAAGAACTCCTTTTATTAATGGATAAAGAGTTAAACCCACAATGGCTGTAGGAATAAAAGCGACAATTAGTTTTTTAATAAGATTAAAACTTGAAAGAAACTTTTTAAAATAGAGAACGACTATCGCTAAAATAGCACCGAGTTGTATTACTATTTCAAAAGTTTTTGTAAAATCTGTTGGCTGAATTCCTAGAAGTTTTGAGACAAGAATTAAGTGGCCAGTCGAAGAAATGGGTAAAAACTCAGTGACACCTTCAACCGCAGATAAGATTAAAGTATGGATAAAATTCATGGCTTGATGTTATAATTGTACCTCAGTTTGGGGGCTCGTGGTATACCGGTAACACACTTCCATGGCATGGAAGAGTAGCGGGTCCAATTCCCGCCGAGTCCACACTAGAATTAGATTACTATATAGAGTATAATAAATATTATAGGCCTCAAGCCGTATCTGAACGGCTTTATTTTTTGCCTTTAAAATTATGGAAATTAGAAATGTCGCTATTATTGCCCACGTAGACCACGGAAAAACCACCCTGGTTGATGCTCTGCTGCGTCAAAGTCACACCGAAATGAAAAAGGAGGTTAATGACCAGGGAACAATTATGGACAGTAACGAATTGGAAAGGGAGAGGGGAATTACAATATTTTCCAAAAACGCTTCAGTTCAATATAAAGGTGTAAAGATTAATATTATTGATACCCCTGGCCATGCAGATTTTGGAGGAGAGGTTGAACGTGTTTTATCTATGGCTGACGGGGCACTACTTTTGGTGGATGCAAAAGAAGGGCCAATGCCGCAAACAAGGTTTGTTCTAAGGGAAGCTTTGAAACTGGGTCTAAAAATTATTGTAATTGTAAATAAAATCGACAAAAAGGGCGCAAGACCCGAATTTGTTCAAGGCAAGACTTTTGATCTTTTTTGTGAGCTTGGAGCAAATGAAGAAACAGCTCTTTTCCCCACGGTTTATGCTTCAGGAAAAGACGGGTGTGCAGGTCTAACACCGGACTTGGACAAAATGACCGATATTTCGCCCATATTTGAAGCTATTCTAAAGTTCATTCCTGAACCGGCGGCAAATGTTGACAAACCTCTTCAAATGCTTGTAAGTAACATCGGATATGACAATTACAAAGGAAGAATCGCCATCGGCAAAATTCATTCTGGTGTTATAAAAAACGGCCAGGATATTGCTCATATCAACCGCGACGGGATGATATCTAAAAACAAAGTTACTTCTCTTTCTACATTCAAGGGGTTGGGTAAAGTTGAGGAACAAGAAGCTTTTGCTGGAGATTTGGTGGCGGTTACGGGTATCTCCAGTGTCAATATCGGAGAAACCATTGCAGACCCAGAAAAACCTGTTGCTCTTCCCTTAATTAACGTTGAAGAGCCAACTGTAAAAGTGGTTTTTATGGTAAACAATTCCCCTTTTGGAGGGAATGAAGGTGAATTTAAAACATCCAGTCAAATAAAAGCCCGGCTTTACAAAGAACTGGAAACGGATGTTGCTTTAAAAGTCAAGGACAATTCCGATGGAACTTGGACTGTTTTTGGAAGGGGGGAACTTCATTTGGCAATATTTATCGAACGCATGAGACGTGAGGGCTATGAGTTTCAGGTAGGAAGACCCACCGTGGTTGATAAAATTGTTGAGGGCAAGAAGTTTACTCCTTATGAAAAAGTGTATATCGAAGTTCCGGAAGAACACGCCGGAATAGTAATTCAAAAAATGGGCCAAAGGCACGCCAAAATGGACAACATGGACACCACGGAAGGAATAACCTATCTTGAGTTTACCATCGCAACCAAAGAACTTATAGGTTTTAGAACAGAGTTTATTACTGATACAAAAGGTCAAGGCATAATGAACGCAGCCTTTTATGAGTTCCTACCGGACGATGGCTTTTCCAGGAAGCGCGAAAGGGGAAGTCTTGTGGCGTACGAAACAGGGGAGACGAGGTTATATGGAATGACTCAGGTACAAGACCAGGGGGAGCTATTTATCGGACCGGCTATTAAAGTTTATAAAGGACAAGTGGTAGGACAACACAGTAGATCGGGAGACCTGCGGATTAATGTTTGTAAAGAAAAGAAATTAAGCAATATGAGAAGTAAGGGGGATGGAGCCATGGAACACTTTAACGTTCCTCATGTCATGGGCTTGGAGGAAGCTTTGGAATATATTGACGATACTGAACTTGTGGAAATTACCCCAAAATCAATCCGCATTAGAAAAATGATTTTGGACGAAATTGAAGCTAGAAAAGCAGCAAAACTTCTTAAAAAGTAGTGAATTATTTTCAAATGTTTTGTTGACTTCATTTGTCAAAAAATGTACATTATTAATAGTTAAACAATTTTCTGCGCTTTTACTTGACCTAACCACTCAAGGATGTAGAACGCGAAACCGGCGAAAAGGTATAAAATTAAGTCACTAAAGTCGGATGGGACCACCCCCAAAAAGGGTTCCGGCAAAAAAGTGGCTTTTTTGTTTTAGATAGGATAATAATTAAATATGTCAAATATACTTGATGAAAAATTAGATAAGATGCCTCCAGAGGACAAAAAACTTTGGGCACTTCGTCATACTGCAGAACATGTTTTGCATACTGCTATGCAAAATCTTTATCCAAAACTTAAAAAGGCAATGGGACCGGCCACTTCTGACGGATTTTATTTTGATTTTGATTTGGAAGAAAAGGTCTCTGAAGAAGAATTTCCCAAAATCGAAAAGGAAATGCAAAAGTTGATTGATCTAAATCTTCCCATGATCCAGGAAGATGTTTCTATAGATAAGGCCAAGGATTTGTTTAGGGGAAACCCTTATAAGCTTGATTGGATTGAAGATATCAAAAAAAGAGGAGAAAAAGTTTCAATTTATAAAATGGGGAGTGTTGATGTGGACCTTTGTAGCGGACCTCATGTCGCCGCAACAGGAGATGTTAAGGCTTTTAAGCTTTTGTCTGTTGCCGGAGCTTACTGGCATGGAGATGAAAAGAACAAAATGCTAACAAGAATATATGGGACAGTTTTTCCAACTATAAAAGAGTTGAATGAATACTTGACCCTGCAGGAAGAAGCCAAAAAAAGAGATCACAGAAAACTAGGCAGGGAGCTTGATCTTTTTACATTTTCGGATCTTGTGGGTTCGGGTCTTCCTCTTTACACCCCAAAGGGCGCACTAATCAGACGTTTGGTTAACGATTACGTTGAGGATGTTCAATCCAAGAAGGGCTTTACACAAGTTTGGACTCCACAAATTGCCAAGGCGGATCTTTTTAAAGTTTCGGGGCATTACGATAAATACAAGGATTCCATGTTTAAGGTTACCTCAAGCTATTCTGAGGAAGAATTTTATCTAAAGCCGATGAACTGCCCACAACATACTCAAATTTATGCCTCAAAACCAAGAAGTTATAAAGATTTACCTTTAAGAATTACCGATTTTGCCATGCTTTACCGCGATGAAAAACCGGGTGAACTTTCCGGCCTTGCCAGGGTTAGGGCGTTCTCCCAAGATGACTGTCATGTTTTTTGCAGAGAGGACCAAGTGGATGAAGAAGTTGATCTGGCTCTTTCAATGACTAAAGAAATTATGAAAACCTTTGGTTTAACCTACAAATACAGGCTTTCGACACGAGATTCTTCTCACCCCGAAAAGTATATTGGAGATCCTAAGCTTTGGAGTAAAACGGAAAAATGGGCGGAAAAAATTATGAAGCGCAATAAAATTGAATATTACGACGGTCCGGGGGAAGCTGCCTTTTACGCTCCCAAAATGGATTTGATTGCCAAGGATTCACTGGGTCGGGAGTGGCAGCTTTCCACTATACAAATTGATTATTTCCTTCCCGAAAGGTTTAAATTAACTTACATTGACTCCGACGGAAAAGAAAAACGACCGGTAATGATCCATCGGGCCATCGTCGGATCCCCCGAAAGATTTATGATGATTTTAATTGAACACTTTGCCGGTAATTTTCCTATCTGGCTTACCCCTACTCAGGTTAAGGTTTTGCCAATAACCGAGCGAAATTTAGATTATGCCGGTCGCATCGCCAAAATCTTAAAAGACAACAATATTCGTGTGGAAGTTAATGAAAGAAATGAAACTTTGGGTACAAAAATCAGAAATGCCCAGAATGAAAAAGTTTTTTACATGTTAATTATTGGAGACAAAGAAGAGAAAAAAGGTGGGGTTTCCAAACGTGATCGCTCCGGTAAGGATTATGGAGTCCTCCCCTTAGAAAAGTTTGTGGAAGAGACAAAAAAAGAGATTGAAGAGAAGACTATTTACTGATATAATTCATACTTAGATCAAGTTGGGAAAAACAAACACTTTTTGGCGGACAGATTACCAGATCAGAGCTTCTAAGCTTCGAGTCATCGGTGAAGACGGAAAACTGATTGGAGAAATGTCAAAAGACGAAGCTATTAAAAAGGCCAAAGAGGCTTCCTTAACGCTGATTGAAATAGCGCCTACCGCAAATCCGCCTGTTGCCAAAATTGCGGATTTTGGCAAGTTTAGATATGCGGAGGAAAAAAAGAGCAGGGCAAGTGCCAAAAAAGTTAAAGGGGGGGAAGTTAAAGAAATCAGGTTCAGTCCTTTTATTGCCGAGAATGATTTCAGAGTTAGAATCGAAAGAATTAAAGAATTTTTTGAAGATAAAAACAAAGCCAGAGTCGTGGTTGTTTTTAAAGGGCCCCAAATGAGGGTCAAGCATACGGGTTATGAGGTTATAAATAAGATCAAGGCAGAATTCGGGGACAGTATAGTCACTGATATGGAACCCAAATTTCTGGGCAAGCATTTGGTTACGGTTATTTCACCTGTTTCCAAAAAATCTGCTAAAATACAACCTTCAGCCGCAAAAAAAGAGGTTACAATTAAAAAAACTAAATAAAATAAAATAATAAAAATATGGGAAATAAAATGAAGAGTAGAAAATCTATTACCAAGAGGCTTAAAATTACCAAGTCCGGTAAAGTTATGCGTAGGCAAAGCTTTAGGCGACATCTTAAAGCTACAAAGTCAAGCAAAAGGTTGCGAAATCTTAAAAGGGTTAAGGAGATTACCGGTTATTATGCAAAAAAGATTAGAAAAGCAACAGGGTCGGGAGTTAAAAAAACCAAAATTCAAAAGGAGGTAAAATAAAAAAATATGAGAGTTAAATCCGTTTCAGCGATAAGACACAGAAAAATTTTAAAAAGGGCAAAGGGTTTTAAACAGGCAAGAAGCCGTAGAATTCAGGTGGCCAAGGAAGCAGTTCTTCATGCGGGAGCTTATGCATACCACGGCAGAAAACTTAAAAAAAGAGATCTTAGAACCCTGTGGATTACAAGAATAAACGCCGGTGTATCGTCTGCAGGAATTTCTTACAGTAAATTTATGGCAGCTCTTAAAAAGGAAAAGATTGAAATTGACAGAAAAATTTTAAGCGAAATTGCATCAACTGACTTGCCTACTTTTAAAGAAATTGTAAAAGAAGCGGGTTTCAGCTTTACTGCCTCCAAGTAAGGAGGTAAAGCTTAATTTAAATTGCCTCCTTAAAATGGAGGCTTTTTTCGTTTAGAATAGGTGTTGTATGCAAGAAGAGATACTGACTCTCAAAAATCAAGTCCTGGCTCAAATTATGTCTTCAAAGGATGTGATTGAACTGGAACAAATCAGGATCGATTATTTTGGAAGAAGTGGAAAGCTTACAAGCCTTATGAAAAAAATTCGTGAGGTCCCAAGCGATCAGAGGGGTCAAATTGGTCAAACAATTAATGAGGTCAAATTAACTATTGAGGAGTTGATTAGCAACAAAAAAAACAGCTTCAAGGAGAATGCCAGAGAATGGTTTGACCCGACCATCCCGGGAGTCAAACCCAAAATGGGTCATTTGCATTTGCTAACCCAGGCAATACGAGAAATCTCTTCTGTTTTCGAAAAAATAGGTTTTGTCAGGGAACGATATCCTGAAGTGGAGTGGGATTATTACGCCTTTGGAGCTTTGAATTTCCCAAAAAATCATCCTGCCAGAGATGATTGGGAAACTTTTTTTGTTGACCAGCCGGAAAATCCGAAACTTGGCCCGATGCTTCTAACACCACACACTTCCAGTGGTCAAATTAGGGAAATGGAACGAACTAAGCCCCCAATTAGAATGATTAATATCGCCAAATGTTACAGAAGGCAATCTGATGTTTCCCACACCCAAATGTTTCACCAATTTGAAGGGTTGGTCATTGATACCGATATTTCCATAGTTAATCTTAAAGGAACTCTGGACTATTTTGCAGAAAACTTTTTTGGCAAAGGAAGAGTTGCCCGAATTAGGCCCTATCATTTCCAATTTACCGAGCCTTCTTTTGAGGTGGATATCAGTTGCGGGATATGCAAAGGGAAAGGGTGCAAACTTTGCAAGGAAGGATGGCTTGAAATAGGTGGAGCAGGCATGGTACACCCCAATGTTCTTAAAAACGGAGGGGTAGATCCAAATAAATATTCGGGTTTTGCTTTTGGTTGGGGGGTAGAAAGAGCGCTCATGATGAAATCCGGTCTAAATATTCCTGATTTAAGAATGCTTTACAGTACGGATTTGCGTTTCCTAACCCAGTTTTAAAAATGGACATTTTAATACCAAACAATTGGCTCAGAGAATTTTTAAAAACCGATGCGACTAATGGAGAAATTGCAAAATATTTATCGCTTAGTGGACCCTCTGTTGAAAAAATCATTAAGAACTCTTTCTCTGAAGTTTATTCTATTGAAGTTACAACAAACAGGATGGATACCGCCTCGGTTTACGGAATAGCCCGAGAGGCAAGTGCAATTTTACCCAGGTTTGGAAAAAAGGCAAAGCTTGCCTCAATTAAACTTACCAATAATTTTACTTTTTCAAATAAGGTTGACTATTTAAGTGCCCAGGTCGACCCCAAACTTTGCCCCCGTTTTACATCTGTTTTAATTAAGAACGTCAAATTTGGAAAATCCTCACAAGTTGTTCGGGAAAGACTTTCTGCCTGTGGTATAAGGCCGATAAACAATATTGTTGATATTAGTAACTATATTATGCTTGAACTGGGGCAGCCTGTTCACACTTTTGACTACGACAAAATCAAAGGAAGCAGTATGGTTCTCAGGGAAAGTAAAAAGGGAGAAAAAATTACAACCTTAGACGACAAGGAGTTCATCCTTCCCGGAGGAGATATTGTAATTGAAGACGGAAAAGGAAGGTTGATTGATCTTTGCGGAATAATGGGAGGGGGTTTGAGTGCAATTGATGAATATACACAAAATGTTTTACTTTTTATTCAAAATTACGACCCTATTCATATTCGAAAAACGTCTATGACACTTGCTCAAAGATCCATGGCTGCTTCGCTGTTTGAGAAAGGAATTGATCCCGAACTTGTCAAAACTGCAATTTTAAAAGCAACTAAGATGTTTGAGGAATTGACAGGGGGAATACCCGAAAAAGAAGTTTTAGATATCTATCCAAACCCAATAAAAGAAAAAGCTGTGTCTTTAGACTTTGAAAAAATCACTAAAAAATTAGGGATAGAAATATCCAGAAAAGATATAACAGAAATCCTAACCTTATTAGGATTTAGTCCCAGCTGGATAAAAAACCAACTAAAAGTCAGTGTCCCTTCGTTTAGATCTGATGATGTTATTATCCCCGAAGATGTCGTGGAAGAAATTGCCAGAATTTACGGATACCATAATTTTCCAAGCCGTATTATGTCGGGGGTAATTCCGGACAAACCAGCCGATTCACCTTTTGATTTTGAGGAAATAATTAAAAACCTTCTCAAAGGATATGGGGGAGCCGAAGTCTACACTTTTTCTCTTGTATCAAAAGCGAATACGGATAAAGACTCTTTAAAACTTGCAAATCCCTTGGGTACGGATTCCGAATATCTAAGAACCAGCCTGATGCATTCTTTGTCAGAAGCTGTAAAACAAAATGCCAGCGAAAAGGAAGCATTTCATCTTTTTGAAATTGCCAATGTCTATATTCCAAAAAACGGCAAGTTACCTGATGAAAAAATGACTTTAGCGGGTATGTTTGCAAATACGGATTATCGACAGGCAAAAGGTGTAATCGAGGCGCTTCTTGAAGAACTTAATATTAAAGCTGTCCTTGTTCAGGAAGAATTGAAAGGTTTTCTTCCGGGGCAAAGAATCGAAATTAAGGTTGGAGATAAAGTCATCGGACAGTTTGGGAACCTGGAAGAAGGAAACTATACCTACTACGAATTTGGAATAGCTGAAATGAAATCTTATTCCGACAGTCATAAAAAATATGTTCCAATTCCTTCAAACCCACCACAAATTGAAGATCTTACTTTTAATTTTCCGGTTAAAACAAAAATTGGTGATGTTATCAATCTTATTTCTTCAAAAGATAAAACCATTGAAAAAGTAGAATTGAAAGATATTTTTAACGACGCATACACTTTTAGAATCTGGTACCAGGACAAAAACAGAACATTAACAAACAAGGAAGTTGAGAGTGTGAGAAAAGAAATCGTAAAAACTGTTAAAGCCAAATTTGGGGGAACATATAAAGATTAATCGGCTAAGGGAAATCTGTTGGTAATTGTGGTTATGGCACTAATAAACAAGCTGTCTTCAAATAGCTTGTCGTGTGAATCGCTAAACTTCCTTTGTAGATTATTTATCTCCTCCTTACTGATTTCGCGAGAAAAGCCACTTGCCCGAACAATGGTCCACTCAATTAAGTGTGGTTTCAAATTTTCCGGAATTGCCTCACCAAAAATATGGGTCAATGAGGGTTCTACTGTTTTCCAATAAACCGATTCAGGTTTTCTGAAGTTGTCAAAAGGATCGGTCGGAGTAGTTTTCCTTTCCACCATCAACATATATTTTACCCTATCTCGTCAAGGAGTTGGGGTAGGACTCGGGGAGGGGGTTGGGGTGGCGATAGGGCCCCCAACGGCAACTGTAATAGTTTTTTCTGTTGTGTGGTTGGCTGCATCCATGGCTGTAATTTGTAGTTTATGGTCTGCTTTGGACAAGGGATCTTTTATTTCACAGTTGTAATTATTTGCTCCACTATTGAATGTACAAACATTTTTTCCGTCTACCTTCAATTCCGCCTGGGTAATTGCAGAGCTGGAATTTGCAGTAAAACTGACGGTAAAAGTTGCGGGCAAGTTAGAATCCTGGTCGTGAGGACTTGTAAAGTCAACAATTAAAGGATTTGCCGTACCGCAATACTCGGTAGGGGGATGATATCTGGCATCCCCCTGTTCATTCATCCAGTTAAGTATTCCTTCCTGCCACCTATTGGGGCCGTTTCCTGCCGTAGGGTCTTCTTCTTTAAACTGAAAATACTCTTTGTATTCAAAGTTTCCGTTCGCAATATCGGCTGGTGTAGCCAGTTTTCCGTCACTTTTACAAACCTTCAAAAGAACATGAATCGGATCGTCCAAGGTGGGTTCTGTTCCTCTTATAAAAAGCTCGTCTCTTGCAGGAAATCCGTCATGAGCGGCATAGCCTGAAACAGCATCCACACTGATTTTATTTATCCCCTTGGGTATCTCAAAAGTGGTCGAGGGTTTTCCCTTAAGAGCTGCCAAAGTTATTTTTCTCCAAATAGGGGAGGCTCCGGATATTCCGGATGCAACTGAATACATTGGTGTATTGTCGTTGTTACCGACCCAGACTCCCACCATTGCATTGGCGTTTCCTCCTATCGTCCAGTTGTCCCTTTTATCGTTTGTCGTTCCGGTTTTAACCATCACATTGGGAACGTTAAGTAGGGAGTTAACTCCAAAAGTATCTTTTCTGGCATTATCATCCGAAAGTATTGAGGAAATAAGATAAGCTTGTTCCTCACTTAAAACCCTGTTGCCTTTTTTGGGACGGTTTTCTTCCAAAACTTTTCCATTAATATCCGTTATTTTAAGAATGGCAACCGGGTCAACCCGAAAGCCCTGGTTCACGAAGGCGGAATAGGCATCAGCCATATCAATCAGCCTAACTTCACCGCCCCCTAAAGTTAAAGAAAGTCCCACTCTTTTAAGCGTGTCGGCAGTTGGGGGAAGGGAGGTGATTCCTAAATCGGTTGCTGTTGAAAGAACATCTTTAATTCCCACCACAGCCAACATTTTAACCGCAGGAACATTTCTGGAGTTTGCAAGGGCAAATCGAACCTGAATGGGACCCACAAACTTGCCGTCATAGTTGACAGGTTTATAGTCGGGTTGGCCCACTCCTCCGGGAAAAGTTGTCGGGACATCAATCAGAAGAGTTGCGGGACTGTAGCCTTTTTTAAGTGCGGTAACATAGGTAAAAGGCTTAAATGAGCTTCCGGGCTGCCTTAAACTTGTTGTTACATTTACCTGTCCGTCATAGTCTTCCGCACTAAAGTCTTTAGAACCAACCATTGCCAAAATTTCCCCCGTTGTAGGATCCAAAACAATTGCCGCCCCGTTTGTAATATGCTGCTTCTCTACTTTTGCAATTTCTTCCGTTACTATAGTTTGGACCTCATCCTGAAGGTCAAGGTCCAGTGTCGTGGTAACAGTCAAGCCACCTTGCTCAACTGCCGCCTGACCGTATGTTTCCTCCAGAATTTTTTGGACATACTGGACAAAATGTGGGGCATTAAAACTGGCACCTTTTGGTTGAAATTCGACATTAGGAAGCATTTCTCCTGCCGAGGTTTCCTGCTCCTTTGTTATATACCCGTTCACCTGCATTTGGCGGAGAACATCCTTGGCTCTTTGAATATATGCCTCTGGAGTTGAAGAATAGGGGGAGTAAGTGGAGGGGGCTTGCGGCATACCGGCCAAAATCACACTTTCCACCAAATCCAAATCCCTGACATCTTTTCCAAAATATATCTCTGAAGCCGCACCAACACCCCAGGCTGTTCCTCCGTAAGGGACTTCGTTAAGATACATTTGCAGAATTTGATCTTTGGAGTATTTTCTTTCAATTTGAATTGCCAGTACAAACTCTTTAATCTTTCTGACAATGGTTCTGTCATTGGAAAGGAGAACATTTTTAACCAATTGTTGTGTTAGAGTTGAACCCCCTTCGGCTCTTCCTTTTGTAAAGATCTTCAAAAATCCTCTTAAGATTCCCAAAGGGTCAAAACCCTGGTGTTTATAAAAGTTCTTATCCTCAATCGAAATTGTAGCCTCTTTGAGATAAGCCGGAACGTCGGAAATACTTACCGGGGTTCTGTTTTGATTGGCATAAATATCGTAAAGCAGTTTTCCGTTTCTGTCTAAAATTTTGGTGGAAAACCCTTCCGTTCTTACAATTTTATCCGGAGAAGGAAGGTTAAAAGCCAAAAGAGGAAGGATAAAAAAAAGAAAGACAAAAAAGCCGATTACTCCAAAAAGGCCGATTTTGGCATACTTAACCATTTTTTGGCTTCTTTTAAGCGACCTTCTATTCCTAAATCTTTCCCGCCACATCTAAAACATATTGTATCAAAGGCAACCAGGACAAACAAATATACTTGCCAATTAGTCACATTACATATATTCTGAAGGTATGTTAGATATTAATTTCATTCGGGAGAACATTGATCTTGTTAAAAAGGGGGTTTCCGATAAACAGTTTGATCCTTCTCTGGTTGACAAAGTACTCAAACTGGATGAGGCACGCAGAAAACTGATTCTTGAAACGGAACAGTTAAGGGCCAAGAGAAATAAAATTGCAGAAGAAAAAAAACCTTCAGAGGAGGGCAAAAAAATTAAGGATTTGCTTAAAGACAAAGAACCGGAGCTGGATAAAGTTGCCAAAGAATTTACAGAAACTCTTCAAAAAATACCAAATTTACCTAACGACAAAGTTCCTGTCGGAAAAAGTGAGAAGGACAATGTTGAGGTAAGAAAGTGGGGGACACCCAAAGAATTTGATTTTAAACCGAAAGACCATTTGGAAATTGGTAAGGAGTTGGGAATTTTGGATTTTGAAACGGGGGCCAAAGTAACAGGTTCTCAGTTTTTCTTCCTTTATGGGGATGGAGCACTTTTGGAGCTGGCTTTAACAATGTATGCTCTGGAAAAATTGTCAAAGGTGGGATTTCTACCGGTTATTACCCCGGACCTAGCAAAAAGCCGCTACTACTTGGGAACAGGCTATATGCCCAAGGGGGACGAAGCTCAAACCTATACCATTGAGGGGGAGGACTTGGGGTTAATTGCAACAGCAGAGGTAACCTTGGCAGGTAGCCACGCGGATGAGGTTATCCCCGAAGAAAGGCTTCCCCTAAAATATGTTGGCTACTCACACTGCTTCAGAAAAGAAGCCGGCGCATATGGAAAGTATTCTAAAGGCCTCTACCGTGTTCATCAGTTTACCAAAGCAGAAATGTTTATTTACTGTAAACCCGAGGAGTCGGAAAAATTCCATCAGCTTATTCTAAAAATGGAAGAGGAAATTTATCAGGAACTGGAACTTCCTTATCAAGTTTTGGAAATGTGCACGGGGGATCTTGGAGCAATGGCGGCAAGAAAGTTTGATGTCGAAGTTTGGATGCCGGGAAGAAATGATTATGGTGAAGTTACTTCAACAAGCAACTGCACAGACTACCAGGCTAGAAATTTAAATATTAAGTTTAGGAGAAAGTCTGGCGAAACGGAATATCTTCATATGTTAAATGGCACAGCCATTGTTATGAGCAGGATTCCATTGGCAATTTTGGAAAATTTTCAACAAAAAGATGGGTCTGTAGTTATTCCCAAGGCTCTTCAAAAGTGGATGGGGAAAGATATCTTACTAAACAACAGCCCATCAACCATAAAAAAATAGGTATATAACCTTTTTACTACATTTTTTCTAAATTTCTGATCACTTTATATAAACTTTCTTGACAATTTATCTAAATGAATTAGAATACTGGCTAGTTAGAAAGGTAGGGGGATGTAGCTCAGTGGATAGAGCAGCAGACTTCGAATCTGCTGGTCGAGGGTTCGAATCCCTTCATCCCCATTCTCTGTTGATTCTAATTTCGGAGTCAATAGAAATATTTTTAACGCCC
>Ga0208375_1003288_pt1 | contig 13948 bp, 13 predicted proteins | sample RifOxyD1_FD_184038 | JGI IMG/M metagenome (GOLD analysis project Ga0208375, IMG submission 184038) | Soil microbial communities from Rifle, Colorado - Rifle Oxygen_injection D1 (SPAdes) | ecosystem: Environmental > Terrestrial > Deep subsurface > Rock core/Sediment | place: Rifle, Colorado... | reverse complement strand
GAAATATCAGTATCTTTTGGCTACAACTGCTTCCGCCAGCTGGCGAATCGCAAGTAAATTTTAATATAAATGTGCTAATTTGACTATATTTTAAGTATAGCATATTCAAACGACCTTGTCAATAGTTAGTTGCAAAATTTGAGGGACCGTGGCTTTTATAAATTAATTGCTTTTGTTTAGCAAAAACTTATATCCTATTATTTTATGAATTAATTTTGCAACCATAAAATCGGGCGATGGAAAATCTTTAATCGGGCAGAGTTCAACCACATCTGAGGCAATAACATTTTTTTTCAAAAAAACCTGTTTTAAAATTTTTAAAACTTCTGGCCAATATAATCCCCCGGGCTCTGGAGTTCCGGTTGAAGGCATTATTGACGGGTCAAAAACATCAACGTCAAAAGTAAGATAAACATCTTTTTCTAAATTATTTAAAATATCTTCTATATCCCAAGTTTCTTTATCTCTAGCCCAAAATATTTTTATTTTATCTTTATTTTTTTGATAAAAATCAAATTCGCTGCCTTCATTTTTTTCATTGCTAATGTTTCTAATGCCAATTTGCACTAAGCTTTTAACCTCTTTTAATTCCTGAACTCTCCGCAGAACGCAGGCATGAGAAAATTTATCCTCCTCATATGTATCTCTTAAGTCTGCATGGGCGTCAAAATGCAAAATAGAAAAAGATTTATATATTTTTTTAGCTCCCATCACCCCTCCAAAAGTAATCGTATGTTCTCCGCCTAAAATAACAGGAAACTTTTTTAAAGCTAACATTTCAGAAACTTTATCTGCCAAAGGTAAATAAAAATTCCCACCAGTTTTAAATTTAGGCTCCGAAACTGTGCAAACACCAACTTCTTTATAAATTTCTTTTTCTAATTCTTCATCAAATAATTCCACTTGGGAAGATGCCAAAATTATGGCTTTTGGCCCGTTTTTTGTCCCCTTTTTATAAGTAGTAGATGCTTCGTATCCAAAAGGAACAATCACTGCCTTTGATTTATTGAGCTGAGAATATTTTGGTTCAATATTCAAAAAATTTTTAAATTGGCTCATGCTGTTTTAAAAATCTTGCTGAAATTTTTAGATTTACGTTTTTTCCAGTTTCCCTGATGATATGCGTAACTTGCTAATAATGGCAAAACCGACGTTGCTTCAGCAAAAACCATTTGGTCGTATCCTTGTTTTACTTTTCCCCACGAACTTGCTTCTTTCAAGGTTGAAGAAGAACAAGCGCCGTCTCTTACATCAGCTACTGTAATTTGTATAGCATATTTATGCATAGGAACATTAAATCCTAAAACTTCAGCTGCAACAACTGTGTCTTGAATAAAATTCTTTGGAACGCCACCACCAATCATTAAAACTCCAGAATTTCCTGCGGCAATTTTAATTTTTGTCAATTCTAAAAAATCTTTTACTGAATCAATAGAAATGTGCTCTTTCGGATTTTCCCATTGATGTGACACCAAGCCAAATCCGGCGCTTGAGTCAGAAAAAGCGGGACAGAATATAGGAACATTTTTTTTAAAAGCTGTTTCTACCAAAGAATCTTTTTTCTTTGAATGTTTGACAAGATATTTACCCATCTCTGAAATAAATTCTCTTGAAGAATAAGCTTTTGGTTCAATGCTGTCTGCAATTTTTTTTATTGTTTGATCGCAAACCTGAAGTTGTTTTTCGTCAATAAGCGTATCATAAATTCTGTCTATATAAAGGTCTCTCAAAAGATTGTCGTCAACATCGGGGCTACCTTTATAGTGTTTAAACCCCAGTGCTTCAAAAAAATCCATATCAACTATACTGGCTCCCGTAGCTATTATAGCGTCCACCATATTATTTTTTACCATATCAACATATATCTGCATGCATCCTGCGCTACTAGTAGACCCCGCTATAGATAAAAAAATAGCGCATTTTTTATCTTTGAGCATCATATCGTAAATTTCTGAAGCTCTCGCTAAATCGCGCGCTGTAAACGACATTCCGCCCATTGCTTCCACGATGCGTCTTGAATCAAATGATTTAATATCAATATGTTTAATCGGCGTTTTAAGATAATTTTTTCTATTTTTTTTGGACATAAAAATTAAATCTCCGGAGGAATAAATATGGCAGCTGCTAAAACAGTTACCCATAAGCCATCTTTATTGCCCTGAGCTGATTGCGTTATATTTGTTGTTGTGACTATTTTTCCTGAAAGCTTATAAAATTTTTCTCTTTCATCCCATGCGGTATTCGGATTAAATTCAATGCCCAAAGTTGTCGCCAGCATTGTAGCTGCCAAATCTTCGGCATAATCTGCTGTTTTTTCATCTGTTTCACCATTAGGATGGTGCTCTGATAAATAACCGTATTGTTGATCGGTTTCTGAGGGGACTGCGCATCCAATAGAAGCTGCTATCAATCTGTTCGGCTCATTGGTGGCGTTTCTTGCCATAACGCAATACACAACCTCTCCCGGCTTTAACATTTCTAACCCCTTTTCCCTCGTAATTCTTTTGCATCCTGGCGGGAGTATACTAGACACAGAAACTAAATTAAACTTTTCTATACCAGCATCTCTTAACGCCATTTCAAACGACATTAACTGCTGATTAGCTATTCCTACACCTTTTGTAAAAAACATTTTGGCTGGAACCATATAAAAACCTTACTGCCCATCTTTTTAAAATGGAATTTTTAATAAAGATCCACAGTGACCGGTATTTTAATTTTTATTATTTCTTGCGATAATACTGCGGGCGTAAGCCCGCAGATAAAGAGCAAGCCCGCAGCCCCGCCAGCTGGCGGGGCGGAGGAATAACATAAATCCAAAATTTTGCCACGCAAAATTTTATAAGGTACTTGCCGAGCAAGCACCACGGGCGTAAGCCCGTGGATTTCTATTTTATTTTTTATTGTACTATGCCTCCTCCGGAATTGGCAAAATCATCCGGCAAACTTGTATTCACGCCCAAATCGCTTGTTGTGATTGTTGTTCCCGTAAATTGGTTTTCTCCTGTGATATAAGCTGTTCCTATCAAAGGGGCCACAGAACCTTTTTGAGAGTTTGAAGGGGTCAAAGATATCTGAAAAGAGAGAAAAACAGGATCGCCATTTACTCCTGTGCCTGCTGATATATCACCCGCTGACCACACAATTTCCCGGCTGGCAGAATCAAATGAAAAATTTGAAAATTCATTTTGTGGTAAAATTTGTCCTGTTAAACTCACATTATCTGGCAAAACCGCCCTTACTTTGACATTTTTAGCATCGCTAACATAATTTCTAATATTCCATGTTACCGTATACGTTGTCGCCTCTCCCGCCTTTGGCGGAATGGAACCTGAATTTGAAAATTCAGAATTTTTGTAATAAGCCTTTTGAGAAATTGCTAGTCCTGAATTAACTTTTATTGTAAATTTTTGCGTAATTTGAGAAATATTCACCATGTCATTAATTAAGGCGTTGCTTGAATCTGATCCTGATATCACCCAGTCACTTTTTACTTTAACGCTAAAACTAACCTCGCCGGACTGCTGGACATCTAAATGCCTTAACTGAGGCGTCTTGCCAGAATCCCAAACAATCATATTATCATTTGACTGTACCTGACCATAGTCTGAGCTTATAGTAGACATATCTAAAGCTGTGCCATCTAATTTTACCACCATAAATAAATTGTCAAAAGGCGTAGACCCAATATTTCTAAAATAAATCTGGTAGCGCAAAGTTTCTCCGGGAGAGGCAACATAATCAGCAGAGCCATTAACCTGTTGTGAAATATAAAGCAAGGCCTGTATAACCTGGACCTCGACTTTTGCCTCTTTTATAATAACAAAACTGCCATTTTGCCACATTCCTAGTTTGGCAGAAAAACTTAGATTCTGGTCTGTGTCAGCTGAAACTGTGCCTTTAATATTTATTCTTCCTCCCTCGGCCTTATTTAAAGTTTTGAGCCTCCATTCAGAATTGTCTAAAGAAGAAGGATTTGATGATTTAAAATCAAAACCAGACGTAGGGTCTATTTTTATACTAAGATTTTCTAAAGGATAATCTACATTAGAAAAATAATTGATTGAATACTGGATGTCTTTTCCCTTCTCAACTTTTGATGGTAAATCGAAATCTAAAGTAACGGGGACTATATCAATTTTTGTAGTGAAGGTAGTACTCGACTCAAAAGGAGCCGTTAAATTTTTAGGCACATAAGAAAGAGATACTTTTGCTGCCTTTAAATCACCCTCTTTGCCCAATAGCCGAGTTTTAAATTTTACAAATTCCTCGTCGCCAGGATATATATCTTTTAAATTCTGCGTGATTCTTGTTTTACCGTCTTCGGTCAAACAATTTTCTGGCATATTAAAAGTAAGCTTTGGCTGTTCTAATACAAAGTTTCCGTTATTCTTATATTTAACTGTGTATTCTATTTCCTCTCCCACGGTTGCTGTTTCGGGTCCTAAAATTTCTAATCGCAAAATTTCTTTTGAAAACATGCTTTCTCTCCAAAACCAATATCCTATAAATCCAGTAATTACGATTATAAATATAATTATAAATAAAAGTTTTTTTGACATATGTTTTATTATACAATAAATTATTTGAAAGAGTATATAGACAAAATATGATTATAATAATTATCAGATATCATATCGAATAAATTTTGGGAGGCAGGCTCAATTTTTAATTTAGATATTATTTCCCAATCTTTTTTTAGAATTAATCTTAAAACTTTAACAATGTCTGAGTTTATTTTTTTTGCATCCGTGTCTGGATCTAAACATTTTTTGCAAATAATTCCTCCCTCTTTATTGGAAAAATAGATATTATATGGATTTAATCTTCCTTGACACAAAGCGCATTTTAAAATTTCGGGATGGTGCCCTAATACAGAAAAAAAATTCCAAAGAAAATAATAAAAAAACAATTGCTGGCTATTAATAACTATCTGTTTATCATTTAATTTTTCAAAAATATCAATCAGTAAATTCCAAATCTCTTTATCTTCTTGTTGCCCCCTTATAAATTTATCCAGCACTCCTGCAATCTTATAGGCTATTTTCAGCTTTCTTAAATCCTGGGCTATATTATTATTATTTTTTAGAGCGTCGGCATCAGTAAGTGTTTTGTTATTTTTCCCACGTATAAATTCAATTTTAGATAAATAAAATATATCAATTCCAGACCTCAATTTCGAATTTATTTTTCTTATGGCTTTTGCGCGTATATCCAATTTGCCAAAGTCATGGGAGAAGACAGTAAACATCCTGTCTGCCTCTAATCTATCTTCTTTTTTAAAAATAATAGCGTCTGTCTTATAGTGCACTGCCATACTGCTATGTTATGAGCTTAGTGAATAATGCTCCAAGCTCTGTTATTTTGTTTTACCCTATTTTTTTAAAAAATTTTATCTTTGTTCTAATTTTGGCTCTTTCTGAAACATTTTTTGTACTAGCCATTTTCTGATTTAATTTTTTAAGACCGTATTTTAAGTCTGCTTTGGAAATATTCCCGCCTAATATTTGAGGCAAAGCCTCTTTTTCTAATTTTACTCTCTCTTCGGGACTCAAATTAATCCCAGCCCGCCTTTGCGCCTTCCAAATATTTGGGTCCTTTCTTAATTTTTGTCTGAGTTCTGACCTAGAAATTTCTGATTTTGAACCAAAAATAAGACTTTCTCCCTTTTTTTTAGAAGATTCTTGTATTAAATTTTTTGGGTTTGTGTCTTTATTGCCAAAAACAGAAGTCTTTTCCTGCGCTTTTACAAAATTTCTATGATCTGGCTCTAACCTTTCTCTTTTTAGTTCTTCCCTCAATCGTTCGGTCGGCTTAGATATCCATTTTAAATCATTGTTCAAAACATCTGGTTTTTCATATAAAGGAATTTCTTTAGCTCCCGGCTGCGCCCTTAAATCTTCTGACATATTAAGCTTATAAGTGTCTATGCCTTTAGCTGAAATTGAAGATAAATTGCTTTCTTTAATGCCGGATTTTTTTTCGGCTTCTTTTTCTACAGACTTTTTTGGAGGTGTAATAATTTTATCGCTGATAACAGACGGCTTTCTGCCAATTACATTGTTTTCAGGCTGATTCTGGTCTTTACCAGCACCGTCAGATCCGGAAGAAAAAGAAGAGTTTTTGCTTCTAAAATTATTTTTTTCAATTTCGCCTCCTGTCTTATTATCAACATCAGCATGCCCGCCGGCACTTGGCTCGACGCCTGTTTCTTTTGACATTTCAAATCCTTTTTCTTCTGCCTGACCGGCTGATTTAAATCTTTTCCTTCTTGGTATTTTTATTTTTTTATAATCGTCTTCTTTTTCCGGATTATTATTAATTTTTGGAAGCCCTGAAGATTTTGAAGAATCCTCACCAGAGGAATGAGAAGTTTTTAATTTTTCAAGTCCTTGCGTAGCGCTTGCCATTTCTTTTTCTCTTTCAATTTTTACTATATCTTGCTTTTTAACATCTAAATCATCTTTTTTTGAATTGATATTTCTTGTGAAATCTCCACCCATAACTCTTTGCTTGGGCATATTAATATTTTCTTTTGCAGTTGGGGCTAAACTGGATTTTACTTTCTCCGATTTTTCTTTTGCATTGGACGGCGGCACAAACAATCTCTTTAATAATTTTAAAACTTTAACAATTACTAAAAAAATAATAAAAAATACAATCAATCCTGCCAGCAGGATAATAAACAAAAATAATAAATTCTCCGGATTTTTTAAAAATGAAAAATCGACAGACATTATTTTTTAATAAAAACCCAATATTTTTTGCCGTCTATTGTTATTTCTTTTTTAATATCAGCTTCTTTTATAGGTTCTGAAATAACAAAATTTTTAATGCCGACTTCTTTTTTTAATTCTTCCTGAAATTCTAGGGGTAAAATAAAATTTGTGCCACCAATATCACACATCATATAATGAGACAAACCTAGTTCTTTTCTCATATTTTGGATACTTCTTACAATTTCTCTAACAATTCCTTCTTCTTTAAGCTCTGGAGTTATACGGGTGTCTAATTCCACGTCCCAGCCGGAGGCTGGTCCGCCTTCGGCGGAAAAAATAATTTCTTTTACGTTTATTTCGTCCTTAATCAAATCTAAAAGTTTTTCTTCATTTTTTATTTTCAAATCTTTATTTCTTATTTTAAGCAAAGTTAAAGGCTGTTTTACTTTTATCTGCTGTTTGGTTCTTTCACCTAAAGCTAAATTAACAACAGACCTCACCTCTTCCATTTTGTTTTCTAATTCCATATCAGCGTGTCCCTCTTCTTTCAATTTTGGCCAATCGCATAAATGCACTGACTCTGGCATTTTGCCGGTCTTTAACTGCTGATACATTTCTTCTGCAAAAAACGGCATTACTGGAGCTATTAATTTTATTAAGTTTAAAAGCACATAATAAAGAGTAGCAATAGCTTGAAGCCTTTCTGGGCTATCTTCACGAAACCTTTTTCTTGAACGCCTTATGTACCATAAAGACAAATCATTAATAAAAAAATCTTCAACAGCTAAGACTGCCCTGGCAACATCATATTTGTCTAAATTAAATTCTAATATCCCGGTCAAATGGTCGGTTTTAGACAAAATCCATTTATCTAAAATATTCTCTGATTTTACTTCAAATAATTTTTCTGATAATTCTTCTTTCTTTACATAAGTATTAAAAAATACATAAGAGTTATATAAAGTAAACAGTTTTCTTTTTGTTTCTTCAGCTGTGTTATACCCAAAACCAAGATTTTCAGCCGGATTTTGTTTTGAATACATCCAGCGCATTGGATCAGCCCCAATTTTTTCTACCGCCTCGTCAAACCAAATTGCGTTTCCCTTAGATTTATGCATTTCATCTCCTTTTTCATCTCTTACTGAGGCAAAGCCAAAAATTGTTTCTGCAGGAGTTGTATCTTCTAAAACAGCTGACATAACCAACAAAGAATAAAACCAATTTTTAAATTGCCCGGGAAAAGACTCGCAAACCAGCTCTGCGGGAAACCATTTTTTCCAATAGCTTTTATCTGAAAAATATTTTGTTGTTGAATAAGAAACTATTCCTGCATCCAGCCACGGGTTTCCCACGTCTTTTATCCTTGAAATAACCTGCCCGCATTTTTGGCATTTTATTTTTACACTATCTATCCATGGTCTGTGCGGAGAATTTCCTTCAAAATTATCCCAGCCTTCAACTGCTCTTTTTTTTAATTCTTCTTTAGACCCTATAACTTCAAAACTCTCGCACTTTTGGCATTCAAAAATAGGCAGAGCCAGCCCCCAATATCTTTTTTTTGAAATCAACCAATCATGCATATTTTTAAGCCAATCCAATTCTCTCTCTTTGCCGAAAGGGGGAATCCAGTTTATTTTTTTGGTTATTTCCGCCAAAGGCTTTCTTAATTTTTCCATTGAAATATACCACTCGTCAACAACCCTCCAAACTAATTCTTTTTTGCATCTCCAGCAAGTTGGATAACGGTGAGCGTAATCTTCTATCTTAAAAATCCAATTTCCACGTATTGAATAATCTCCGCCCGAGGCGGATCCGCCCAGGGCGGAGAAAATTATTTCCGGATTTTCTTTTGCGCTCTTTCCTGAAAGTTCTTCCATATCATCTAAATAAACCGCCGACTCGTCAATAACATCTATTACTGGCAAATCTTCATCTTTACCAATTTTAAAATCTTCTTCTCCTGCTCCTGGGGCGCAATGAACAATTCCTGTGCCCTCGACTTCTGTTACCAAATCTTTATCTGAAACAACCGTATGAAATGTTTTTGGATTTTCTTGTTTTGATTTTTTAACCCTTGGCAAATTATCAAACGGAGCTTCATATTTTAAACCTTTCAGCGTTTTCCCTTTAAAAGTTTTTTTCAGAACAAATTCTTTCCCTAAAATATTTTTTGCTAAATCTTTTAATAAAATCAGCTTTTCCTGACCGTTATCAAAAAGTCCATAACTAAATTCTGGACTTACAACCAAAGCAACATTAGCTGGTATTGTCCATGGAGTTGTTGTCCAAACAAGAAACTTTATACCCTCAAATTTCTTGTCTAAAATCGGCAATTTAAAATATATTGCTTTATGAGTAATTTCTTTATATTCTTCTGTTAAAATTTCGTGCTGTGAGATTGCTGTCCCGCATCTTGGACACCAGGGAACCGAATCTCTTCCTTTATACAAATATCCGTCTTTGTGACATTTCTTTAAAAAGTGCCAAATAGCATAATTATTTTCATCTGACATTGTATAGTAAGAATTTTCCCAATCCATCCACTGACCCAGCCTTATTGATTGTTTTGTCTGTATAGCAGAATACTTTTTAACCCTTTCTTTACACTTTTCAACAAACTTATCAATTCCATAAGTTTCAATATCTTTTTTATTTTTAAACCCTAATTCTTTTTCAACTTCCACTTCAACCCAAAGCCCCTGGCAGTCAAAACCATTTTGATATCGTTGTTCATATCCTTGCATTGCTTTATATCTCTGAAATATATCTTTATAACTTCTACCCCAGGCATGATGTACTCCCATAGGATTATTAGCTGTAATCGGGCCGTCCAAAAACGACCAACGCTCTTTGCCTTTGTTCTTTTCCCTTAGCTTTTCAAAAATTTTAGCTTCTTGCCAAAACTTTAAAATTTTGTTTTCTTCCTCTGGAAAATCATACATATTTTTATATCCTTATTAATTCCCCGACATCCGGGTACAAATTATCTCCGGATTTCCGGCTTGCAAAAAATTCTTCATTTTTTTCAAAACCTTTTAATAATCCCGCCAAAAGCCATAGAGGGTCAGCATGGCTTACAACTAAAATTGTTTCTGCTTTATATTTTTTTTCGACATCATTCAAAAAAGATTTTAGCCTTGTTATAATATCGCTCCAATTTTCCCCGCCCTCCGGCTTTTTTTCAAACCTTTCTGTTTTATTTGAAAAAAAGTCCTCATATTCTTTGTGGGTTTTACCTGCAAACGCCCCCATGTTTATATCTAGTAATCTAACGTCATAATTTATTTCTTTGATGCCCAATATTTTTGCTGCAATTTCAGCTGACTGTTTTGTTCGCAAAGCAGGAGAAGAAAAAATTATGCTTATATTTTCTGATTTTAAAATATTGGTGGCTGTTTTTATCATTTCTTCTCCTTCCGGACTAATAGACAAAGTGGGGTCCGATCCCGCAGGATAATTTACCTTTATGCCGTTTTTTTGGTAAATTGTCTGGCCGTGCCTCAACAAAAAGTATTTATTATTTAATTTCATATCTTACATTTTTTCAGGAGCTGATACTCCCATTAAATTTAAAGTATTTTGTAAAACAATTTTTGTTGCTAAAACAAGCGACAATCGCGCAGATGTTAATTGCTTGTCATCTGAAATAACTTTGCACTTTTCATAAAATTTATGAAAAGAGTCAGATAAATTTGTAGCATATTTAGGTAGTCTTTGCACCTGACAATCTTTTGAAACATCTTCTGTTATTTCGGGTAGTCTTATCAATTGCTTAATCAATTCTAATTCGCTCGACTCTTTTAACAATTGTAAATTTTTAATGCCAGACTTTTTACTTTTTTTTAAAATACTGCAAATTCTGGCATGAGCGTACTGAACTTTGAAAACAGGGTTTTTTTGTGATTTTTCTTTTGCCAAATCCAAATTAAAATTCAAATGCGTATTTGGGCTTACCGTTAGAAAGAAAAATCTTGAAGCATCCAATCCAACCTCATCAATCAACTCGTCAATTGTGACATAAATACCCGTTCTCTTTGACATTCTGACTTCTTTGCCTTTTTCAAAAAGACGAACTAACTGCATTACAATAGCATCAATATCATTTTTATCAAACCCTAAAGCAGAAGAAGCGGCTTTTACTCTTGGCACATAACCGTAATGGTCAGCTCCCAAAAATATAACAAGACGGTCAAACTTTCTATTAAATTTATTTTTGAAATAAGCAATATCTGAAGCAAAATAAGTTTTTATTCCGTCAGCCCTAATTAAAACCCTGTCTTTGTCGTCCCCCAAATCTTTTGATTTAAACCATACAGCCCCCTCGCTCTCATAAGTAAATCCTTTTTTTGTTAATTCTTCTATGGCTTTATCTACTTCTTTATTTTTATATAAATCTTTTTCAGAAAACCATATATCAAATTTTATGCCCATTTTTTTTACCGAGGGCTTTATCATTTTTTCTAAAATAATTTTTGATGCTTTTTCTCCAACCTCCTGCGGATTTTTACCCTTAACTTTTTTTTGCAATTCATTTACATATTCTCCCTTATAAACAGCTTCTGCATCGTGCAAAACAGAATGTCCTAATTTATTAATCTGGTTTCCTGTATCATTTACATAATATTCCCTTGAAACTTTATATCCTGATTTTTCTAAAACATTTGCCAAAACATCTCCACCAAAACCACCTCTACCATTGCCCAAAGTTAAGGGTCCCGTGGGATTAGCTGAAACAAATTCAACGTTAATTTTTTTATTATTACCAATTTTTAAATTTCCATATTTACTTTTTTCCTTTAAAATAATCTGCAACTGGTTTCGCAAATAATTTTCTGAAACAAAAAAATTAATGAAACCAGGGCCTGCAATTTCAACTTTACTGAATAATCCCGAATTTTGTTTTTCAATGTCTTCCTTTATCTCCTTTGCTATATCTTGAGGAGTTTTCTTTGCCTCGCCGGAGCCTTGGCGAAGGCGGGTTGCCAAAAGCAAAGCAACGTTTGAAGAATAGTCTCCATGTTCTTTATCAGCTGGCACTTCAACTAAAAACTCAATGGCTTTATTGCCAATTGCTTTTTCAATTATTTTTTTAATTTCTTGTTTTAGCATGAATTACTGAATTAATTACTGAATTAATTACTGAATTACAGTTCCTATAAATGGCTTATTATTTAAAAAGTCTTCTAATCTGTCTAAATGCTTTCCGTTTATAATTACAACTTTCAGCTTTAACCTTTCAGCTAGTTTTGAAGCTTTAGGGTCAAAAGGCATTGAAAGCCCGGGAGTCCATTTATCTCCTACAATATGTTTAAAGCTTTTCCAATCAATTTCTTTTAAAGGTTTGGCGTCAGAAAACTGATTTGGATTTTTGTCATAAACATAATCAATGTTTGTAAGATTTATTATAGTATCTGCTTTATTATTTTTTGCCATTAAAACAGCATCGTAATCTGTTGACCAGCCGGGCTTCCAGCCGGCTCCCACTATAATATTTTTACTTGTTTTTATTTGCTTATTTGGGTCTGTAATAATTTTTTCATAAGAATGTCCTAAAAATAATTGCCTTACAACTTCTGCGTTTAATTTTGAAACATTAATGCCCATCCAGTCCCTGTCAGCTGACTTTGCTCCAAATTCTAAAAGCGCTTTCTGATAATTTCTGCACACTTTGCCACCGCCTACTAAAATAAAAAAACTTTTTTGTCCTATATACTTCTGCATGCAATGCTTAAAACTTTTTAAAAACCCTATATCAATGTCATTTGGCGCTACCAGCGACCCACCCAAAGAAATTATAATCGTTTGTTTTTTAAGCATGCCTTTTTAACGCAACGGCGTAGCCAAATAAAATAAAATAATTATTTAATTCTGCATCCGTTGATTTATATATGTTGTCAAAACAAAAATAATCGCCAATAATTTCGCGCAAACGGCAAAGCTCTTTTAATTTTTTTTTATTCTTTTTGTCCTCAATTGTCAGGTCTAATAGTTCAATTCCCCTATAAATAGCTGACTGGCTCAAACTTTTGTCTTTTTTGCTCCAATTTATTGCCCTGCCGATTTCAGCCCCAATGTTCGCCATTTGCGAAAAAAAATCAATGCTAAACCATTTTTCTCTTGTTAGGTCTTTATGAAAAAACATGCTTTTTTACAATCTCAATTATTTTTTTTCTTATATCTTCATCTTCAACCCCTCTGGTTCTGTTTCCCAAATCCGGCTTTAAATTCATAATGGAATCAAACTCAATAAAATCGTCTTCTGTTTTTTCAGGGTAAATGTTAATGCCCCACAAATTTTTTGGTTCTGAATTTTCTTTCTCAATTAAAAGCTCAAGCAAATCAGCATGCATTGGAGCATCAACTGCCATAATTTCTTTTTCTATATCAACCATTGCCTTAACTAAATCTCCAAACATCTTTTCTGCCATTTCTTTCAAATTTTGTATTGATATTTTATCTTTTATGATTTCCATAATATATTATAGTTTAGTTTAGCTTATTTTGAGTAAAAAATAAAGAGTTTTAAGCTAATTTTAACGGCTCAACCTGCAAAAGAGTTGAGCCGTTGGAAAAAGCAATTAAAAAAGCCGTTTTCTGAAATCCTTAGGGATTTTCAGAAAACGGCTTAAAGCCCGATGAGAGCCAGAGTATTATCAACCCCTTTCTAAAATAGCGAGCATTTTGTCGATAATGGCTCTGCGTGAAGCGACTGCCTCCAAATGTTTTTGACGCTTCTCTTCTGCTTTAACAAGCATCCCTTGAAGACTTCGGAGAAGCTCGTCAAAGATTGCGTACTTCCATGTATCATCGCCATCTTCAAGGTGTTGTTGCGGACTCTTTTCGCCAGAACAGTAAACATCGTTGGCAGAAGTCACAACAGTGAAGAACTTTCCGTTTTCAGTGAGATAAATCCATTTTTCCCTTTGGTTAGAATAGTTTCCAACCCTTACACATCGAACACTGAAAGAGCGCATGCAAGCTATCATCTTAAAATTGAGATAACTGAAGTTGAGGTAGAGAGGAGCGCATAGATAGCGAAGGACTGGACGAAGTGTTTTCACAACACCATTAAGCAATTCTTCGCATTTCTTTACAAGCTCACGATCCTCCAGATGTGGAGAACCCTCTAGTTCCGCCACGGTCACGTGCAGGGTGCTGTTGGACGTATCCATTGTCAGCTCCTTCAAAAAAAGGTTGTCAACGGTAAAGAAACATTCTTCACCTTACTA
>Ga0208375_1003286_pt1 | contig 13952 bp, 10 predicted proteins | sample RifOxyD1_FD_184038 | JGI IMG/M metagenome (GOLD analysis project Ga0208375, IMG submission 184038) | Soil microbial communities from Rifle, Colorado - Rifle Oxygen_injection D1 (SPAdes) | ecosystem: Environmental > Terrestrial > Deep subsurface > Rock core/Sediment | place: Rifle, Colorado... | reverse complement strand
CCCCGAACAATCGAGATCCTTTGTTTTGCCGCAGGCATGAGTTGTGCCTTCATCACCTTCCCGGAAAAAGCCGGAGCGGAACAACCCAAGGCAGCCACTGAGGCCACGGAAGCCTGCCTCGAATGCCATGCCGAAAAAGGCGAAAGCATCACTTTCGCCGATAAAACGAGCAAGTCCGTCCAGGTCGATCGGAAATCCTGGCTCTCTTCGGTTCATGGAGGCAAACTCGCCTGCACCGATTGCCATCGGGAAATCTCGGGTTACCCCCATCGAAAAGTGAAGTTTCAGGATGCCCGGGAGTACACCCTCGATCGCGGCAACACCTGCAAACGTTGCCATTACGCCCAATACACGCGTGCCCTGGACAGCACCCATTACGAGATCCTTAAAGCGGGTGTTCGCGAAGCCCCGATTTGCGTCGACTGTCATGGAGCTCACGCGATTCAAAATCCGAGAACCCCCCGCCTTTCAATCAACGAAAAATGCGCGACGTGCCACAGCAGCGTCACGAACGAGTTCAAACTTTCGGTACACGGCAAGGCGCTCCTCCAAAACAACCCCGACGCCCCCGCCTGCACGGATTGCCACGGGGCCCATGCGATTCCGAGCCCAAGCGGAGCCGAGTTCCGACTGAATTCCTACAAGCTCTGCGCGGAATGCCACAGCAATGAAGAAAGAATGAAGAAGTACGGACTGAATACCGACGTCCTGGTCACTTACCTGGACGACTTTCACGGTGCTTCCAATCGGCTGTACGCGCTCGGTGCCGGACGGCCGGAAAAGCCGATCGCCACCTGCAATGACTGCCACGGTGTTCACAATATCCAGAGTTTCAAAGACAGAGATCCCAAAATGGCCCGCGAGAAAGTCGTGAAATCCTGCCAGAAATGCCATGCCGGCGTCACGCCGGCGTTCGCGGATGCGTGGCTTTCGCATTATCCGCCGAGCCTCAAAACCGCGCCCCTTGTCTGGGCCATCAAGGTGGCTTATACCATTCTGATCCCGCTGATTATGGTCGGCCTGGTACTGCATATCCTGCTGCACCTTTGGCGCCTCCGCAGCCATCGTTAAGGAGAACCTGAGAATGTCCCAACCTAAAATCATCCGGCGTCCCGACGGAACGATCCTGATCGAACGTTTCTCGCCCTTTCGGCGAGTGGAACACCTGCTCGTAATCGCGGGCTTCACGCTCCTGGTCCTGACCGGATTTCCACAGAAGTTTTATGAGGCGAGCTGGGCAGCTTCCGTCCTCCAGTTTTTCGGCGGCCTTGATCGCGCCCGGACCCTCCATCGAGTCGTCGGAATCATCTTTTCACTTCAGGCTGTCATTCATATCGCGATCATCGCGGTCGGCATTCTCAGCTCGAAAATGCGGCTGACGCTTCTGCCCACGAGTCAGGATTTCCGGGATGTCTTCGCGACGTTGTCGTACTATTTCGGGTATACCAAGGAGCACCCCCGTTATCCCAAGTTCGACTACCGGCAGAAATTTGAATATCTCGGAATGGTTCTGGGCGGACTTGTCATGGTTTTCTCCGGCCTTGCCCTGCTCTATCCCGGCTTCATCACGTCATTTCTCCCGGGTCAGATTATTCCCGCGGCACGGCTCGCCCATTCCAACGAAGCGCTGCTTGCGTTTTGTGTTCTTGTGGTCTGGCATGTCTACGGATCGCACCTTTCGCCCGAAGTCTTCCCGATGGACAAGAGCATGTTCACCGGCTACCTGACGCTGGACTACCTGAAAGAGCATCACAATCTCGAATACCGGCGGCTCTTCCCGAAGGAAGCCGCCGCAGACGACGCAGCGAAAGCAGCCTCCGGCAAGGAACATTAAAGCGAAAGATTCGCACCCAGCCTGAAGGACATCTCGCTTTTCGCGCCCATTTCCTCGCGAAAGCCGTGATCGTATTCCAAGGTGAAGTCAACCGGCAGCTGTACGAGAAGCCGTGTACCCAGGGTCATCCCGGCGCCAGCCGAAGGCAGAACCCGGGCACCGTGGCGCGTGGTTTGCGGCAAATAGCTCGACTCCACGAAAGTGAACCCATGGAGATTCTCAAGAAAGGCAGGATTGGTGCCCGATCCCCTGAAAATGCGCGAAATCGGAAAGCGGTAGTCCAGCGCGCTCACCACGGCGGCGCGGGCGAAAATAGTCTGCAACGGGTAGCCCCGGATCGCGAGCTGATCGAGCGAATCCTCGGGATTACTGTTCAGCACTCGCGCAAAGCGGCCCTGAAGCACAACCAGCGCGGAAGGATCGTGCGATTCAGACCGGGAAGTCCAGGAAGCCTTGAGCGACGGGACCAGAACCGAGTGTTCTGAAACGCGCCAGTGCTCCCGATCCATCAGCAGCCCTTTCCATATCGAATTTCCTGAATCAAGGTACAGCCGCACACCCGCCGTACTTGCTCTCCCGCCCTCGGCCGAAATGGCGAGACGCGAAGTCTCGGCGTTCGAATAATTCAGCATCAGCGTAAAATTCGGGACGTAGCTGCGATGAAAGATCATGTCTTCAGGGCTAAACCCGGAAATTACCTCGTAAGATCGATCGGCACTAAAGGAGAGGCTCGGCACAAAAACAGAGTAAGTGAACGGGAATGCATGCGAAATCGAAGCGGCGACGCGAAACCGCCGGGTATAATCCAGAAACGGCGAAACCAAATAGAGCCCCGTCGTCGTACTCTCGACCTGAAGTTGCAGCGTGGGACCGAAGCTCCGATTCGAATAAAGAGCGACGAGGTCCGGCTTTCGCGTCAGACTGTCGTACGCGAGGCCTAAAATATACCGATGCCGGTCAACGGCATCGAACCCGAGCACCTGCCCGCCAAGATAAAGCCGTTCCCGTTCGACAGCAAAAAACGGGAACCACTGCCGTGGCCAGATGCTTGGAAAAATCGAATACTCTTCAGACGCGAAGCCGCCCTGCGGTACGGAAGTCGAGGACGCGGCTGCCGAAATTTCCGCCGGTTGCGGCGCGAGAGGCGGCTCGATCGCGAGATCCCGAACCGAAACCTCCCGCTCGAGTTCACCGAGTTTCGCGAGATCCCATCCCGAAGTCGAAAAAACCGAGCCGTACAGAGTTCCATCGGGACCCCAGGCCGGGAACGCCAGCCCGGTGGTCGCATTCGTGACGATGCGGGGTTTTTTCGTGCTTTCCTCGAAGCGATAAATGTTATCAACGCCGCTCGCATCGGAAACGAAATAAATGCGTCCGTCTGGATTAATCGCGGGAAACCGGTTGAACTTGCCGTCCGCGACCAAAACCGAGAGTTTCCCGGTTTCACGCTCCACCCGGACCAGATCCTCGCTTGCAACGCCGTTTCGATGAAGCGAAAAGATCACCGACTTCCCGTCGTTCGAAAATTTCGGAGTCGACGCCCGGTCGTACTTCGGCGGCATATGCAGAACCCTGAAATCAGTCAACGTCAGCTGATCCCGTTCCCGCCGCCCTTCCACGCGATTCAAGGCCGCAATACCGACACCGGTCGTCGCATGATCCGTGATCGTGAAGGCAACCCACCTTCCATCCCGGGAAACATCCGGGTCGCGCAACCGTTTTCCCTCACTCAGCCAATCAATGGAGTCGCTCGGCAGATCGTAAACCGCCAGATCGCTCTCTTTGTAATAGGTATTCCGAGTGCGAATCGCGCTGAACACAATCGATTTTGAATCGGGCGTGAAGGCAAGCGAAGCGCCGAGCATCTTGTCCGCCAGCCTTCGCGTCTGTCCGGTCTTGAGATGACGAAGATGAAGGCCCATGCGGCGATCGAGCGAGTCCTGGGTATAAGCGATCCAGTTGCCATCCGGAGAAACCGCCGAGCCCAGAGTCTGATAACCGTCGCCCGTCAGGCGAGCCACGGCCGACAACGGTTGTGATTTGATCTTCTTCAGTTGCCCGAGGCTACGAACGCGAGTGCCGGCAACCCACTCTTCCCAGAGCGTGTACCAGGACTTCCCGGTGATATTGCTGATATTGCCATTGATTAAAAACGGAACCCTCCGGCTCGAACGTTCCGAAATAAGCCCCAACAGCTCGTCTGGCGTATTCACGACCGAAAGTCCGTCAAAGCTGATACCGTTCAGCCGCTCGCGCGCGACCTGATTCATGAGCTGGTATCCGAAAAAGTAGGGCGTCTCGCCCCCCGGATAGTACGGATTCGGGCCATTCACCTTGTCGAGAGTGATAAAACGATCAGTGTTCAGATCTTCCGATTCCACGGCCGCGCGCAACATCATGTCGTAATAGGGACTGCGACCGCGCCCGGAACGGGTGAAGCGCGTTTCCATGTACACAGCGAGGCCCTCGATCATCCACGTCGGCCAGATCGCGTTCGGGAGAAGGACGTCCCCGAACACGTATCGCAAGGGGCTCCAAAAACTCGAGGTGGCATCCATATTCAGGTAGTGCGTGTACTCATGAATCACCAGCAGCCTGAGCCAGTCATCGTAGTACGCGGTACTGAACCAGTTGTCGGGAGGAGTCACCATCAACGCGATTCCGAATCTCAAAACCGGCGAGGTAAGTCCGTTCGCCATGTCGGCATTGTCGATAACGACCACCTGAACCTTGGTGCCTGGCTGCCAAAAAAGACTTTTCGAAAGGAACTGATGCGCTTCCTCGAAATACCCGGTCGTCTTTTGTGCGACCGCTTCCAATTCTTCCGGAAAGGTAACTCTGAAATGCGTGCTCTCGATCGTTCGCCACTTCCAGAAAGGTGAAAGCCCCAGCAACTCACCCAGCTGCGCCTTGGCGCTTCCGCCCGTCAACAAGACCGATAAAACGAGCAGAACCGAACTCAGCCGGCGGAAAGTTTTATGCATAAGGCGCTATCCTCGTGATTACAGCGGGCGTCAATGATGAACCAAAGCGAACCTGAAATCCCTGTTTTGCGTAGATTTTTCTCACCAGCCCGAGAGCGACGAATCCCGGGAGTTCCGGAATTTTCACCACCGTCGTGAACTCACCGATTTCGGTCGAAGCCGCCTCGGGCCCGGGGTCACTCAGGATGACGTCACCGGGTTCAGGCAAGCCCCCCTCGCCTTCGAGCATGGCCAGGCGCCGGGCGGGGGATCCGGAAGAAACAATCCGTTCCAACACCTCCTGCCCCGGATAACAGCCCTTGTCCCTTGAAACCGCCTCCGCGAGACCCAGCTCGAGCGGGTTGGTTTCTTGAGTGATCTCGACACCGGCTCGCGGAGAAAGTGAAAGCACGCGCCACAACTCGGTCGTGTTCAAGTCAATTTCAGCAGCGTGAGGCCCGATTTTCTGTTCAATCCATTGCTGGATTCTCGCGGGCCGGCCCCAAGCAGAAATCCACGTGCGGCCGAAGTCCCTCAGACCATGGTGACAGATCCGGATCTCCTCATCGAGCGCAAGCGTTTCACCGGATTCGAAAGAACTGATGCCGAGCACTTCGAGGAGCTTCTTTCTCGAAGTATCGTCCTCGTTCGCGAACAACCATCGACTCTCGAATTCGCGCGTTCCGGAAACGTCGAGGACTGTGAAATTCTCGTTAAACGTGTATTGATCAATGAAGTCAAAAACGCCGCGTTTTACGGCATCATTCGTGCCGGCTTCAAATTCGAGCGCGTACTCTCCGCCCGATTCAGACCCGAAGTGCCAAAGCCTGAAGCAGCCGCGAACCTTGCCCTGGCCTGTTAGAAAGCACGCCTTTATACCGCGTCCGGCCACAAGGGACCGAACATTGGCCGAAGTCAGCCGATGCAGAAAATCCTGAGCATCCGGGCCGATCATCGTCACCCAACTCCATCGAAGTGACGCGGACGGCGTGAAAAAATTGAGCATTCCTTGGATGTAGGCCAAAAGCCCATTTGAATCAAGCATTGCAGCGTGATACGGAAGCCAAAACCACCGTGGAAAGGTGAGGCAAATGCCCCAGAAGACGCAGTTCATCAAGGACCTAAAAGAACTGAAAGACAAGGACCCGATATCGTCACCGTTTTTGATCAAATTCAGCGCGGTCGCGGTCGGAAAAACGGGCAAGCCGTACATGAACATCGTCTTCATGGACCGAACTGGCGAACTCGAGGGGCGCCTCTGGGATGATGTCAATCAGCATATGGGCCAAGCCGTGCGCGGTGCCTATGTCGCGGTCGAGGGACGCTGCCAGACTTACCAGGGCCGTCGGCAGATCGTGGTCGCGAAAATGCAGATCCTCCGCGAGGACGAGATCGAGCCGAAGGATTACATTTCGGAAAGTCCTGTCAACCCCGACGAGCTTTATGCGAAGCTTATGGGTTTTGTTTCGACCATCAAAGATCCGTTTTGCAAGGCGCTCGCCGAATCCGTTTTTAAGGACGATCAGGAGATCATTGATCGTTACAAACGCGCTCCCGCCGCGAAGACGGTCCATCACGCGTACCGGACCGGGCTTCTCGAACACGTCGTTTCGATCACCGGAATTCTCGACTTCCTGGCCGGCCACTACGGGAGAAGCCTGAACCGCGACTTGCTGCTGCTCGGCGGCTTTTTCCATGACATCGGAAAGCTCCTCGAACTTTCCTACGACCGGGTCACCGACTACACGACAGAAGGCAAGTTGATCGGCCATCTCGTGATGGGAGTCGAACTCCTCGATCGAAAAATCCGTGAGCTCGAAAGCCAGCCCGGCCGGCTGCCCGGAGCTTTTCCCGAAGAAACGAAGCTTCTCCTCAAGCACATTATCCTCTCCCATCACGGGCAGCTGGATTTCGGTTCGCCAAAGCGGCCAAAGCTTCTCGAAGCCCTCGTCATCCACATGGTGGACGATCTTGATTCGAAGATGAACGCGATCCGCACGTTCATTGAGCAGGATCAGACACCGGGAAATTGGACCGGCCTGAGCCGCCAATACGAGAGATTTTTCTATAAGCCCGAGTGGCTACGGCAGGAATAGCCCGAAGAACCTCTTCGCATTCTCCGTCGTGACCCGCGCGATCTCCTCAACCGGGAGACCGCGGATTTCGGCGAGCTTCTGGGCCGTGAGGGCAACCATGCTCGGCTCACATTTTTTACCGCGGAATGGAATAGGAGCCAGATAAGGCGCATCCGTCTCGACCATCAGACGATCCAACGGGAACGCGCGCGCGCAGGTTCTGAGGTCATCCGAATTCTTGAACGTGATCACGCCCGAAAAGGAGATGAAAAATCCGAGAGCAAGGCAGGCCTCCCCGAAGTCGCGGGTTCCGGTGAAACAATGGATCACGCCGGGAATCCGGCTCGAAGGAACTTTGCGCGCGTAAGGAGTCAGGGCGGCAACCAGATCTTGTTCCGCCTCGCGGCTGTGAACGATCACGGGAAGCTCAACCCGAAGCGCCAGCTCGAGCTGTTCCGCGAAGCGCGCCCGCTGCGCCTCACGGGGTGAAAAATCATAGTGGTAATCGAGGCCGATTTCGCCTATCGCGCGACACTTCGGATGGCGAGCCGCGCGCTCAAGAATCGCGCAGTCTTCGTCCTTCATCCCGGCCGCCTCGTGCGGGTGAACCCCGACCGCGTGGTAAACACCAGGATACCGCTCCGAAAGTCCTGCCACCTGTTCTATCGCGCTGATCTCGGTTCCGACCGTAACCAGAGTATCAACGCCCGCGAGCGTCGCCTCCCTGACCAGGTCATCGCCAGTCTTGGGCGCGTAATTGTGATTCAGGTGACAATGACTATCGACGAGCTTCATTCTTCAGCAGTCGTTCGATCACTTCGACCCAAATGTCATAGGGGAACGCCCCCTCAACCTTATATCCGTTGACGAAGAAAGTCGGAGTCGATCGAACCCCGAGCGAACCTCCATCCACCGTATCTTTGGCGACCGCGAGCTGTGTCGCCGGCGTTTCCATGCAATCCTTGAATTTCGACGTGTCCACTCCGACGAGGCCTGCCCATTCCGCCGTGCGGCCGGTTTTCAGATCCGCTTGCTTTTCGAACATGACCTCATAAAGGTCTTGGAATTTGTTCTGTTGATTGGCACAAACCACCGCGTGTGCCGCTTCACAGGCGAAAGGATGGATGTCCGCGGCTGAAACGCCGTTGCAGGCCGAATAAAGCGGAAAATTTCGGAACACGACCCTGATCTTGTCGGGATAACGGCTGACCACGGTGTTCAAGGTCATCGCCGCGAGCCGGCAAAACGGACACTGAAAGTCACTGAATTCAACGATCGTGATCGGCGCATCTTTCGGCCCGAACGAAGGAAGGTCATCGCTCACGCTCACCGAAACCGGTGGGTTCTCAAAAACGGCGTTAATCAACGCCTCCGTCGTCGCACGGCTCATCTTTTCGGCTTCGAACGCCCTAAGCCCGAGAACCGCCACGATCATACACGTTGCGATCACGCCGAAAAGCCGTTTCCATTTCGAGACATCAGGCTTGTGAACGGCGAACCCCTCGGGCTTAAGCGACGTCGCCAGCACGAAAGCAGTGATGCTGATGACATCAATGGCCATGCAGGACAGACAGTAAGCCTTGATGACGGCTGCCATCAGCGCGAAGTAAGCAAGCCCCCAGGCTACCGAAAAGGCCGTCATGCCCCAGACAATCCGAAGCGCGTCCCTTCGCCAGAACGGGTTTCTCGCGACCAGGGTAATCAGAAAAAGCGCGATGAACCAACCCGCCGCGAAGCTCGAGAGCGGAAGACCGGCGATCAACTCGGAATAAGTGCTCAAGGAGACGACATCGCAATTGATGGAACCTCCGAGATTGCAGTAAGACTTGAAGCCAGCGGTCCCATTGCGAAGGCCGTAAAAATGCTGTGTAAGCGAAACAGCAAAGCCAAACCCCATCAGGGACAGGATCGAAATCAGGGATAACCGCAGGGGAACTTTTCTCATTCTCAATCTCCTCGCAATCGGGTCACGCCCGCGGGGGACGTATTCACCCGCCCAACGTTCCCGCCCGATAAAGCAGGTATTCAGCAAAAACCAAACCGCTTTCATCCAAGTTCCTGACCGAGGCAGGAGCCGAAGCGCGCCCGCAAAAGCCGCGACGATCAGGAGAATAGTACCAAGCCCCACCGAAAAAGCGAACATCAGAGCAAACCCAAAAACGACGGATTGTGTTTTTGCGATGTAAGCGAGGATCACCGTCAAAACCGGTGTCGTGCATGGCGCGGCTATGAACCCCGAAGACGCTCCCAAGGCGAAGACACCGGACAGCGTCATTTCGCGTCGGGCACCGGCAGCGGACTGGCACCTCGGGTGCCGCCCGGTCCGTTTCCAGAAATTCCGAATCCTTGATTTCAAACCGTGCCAGAATACGAGCGGATCAAAGGTGATCACATCCATCATCATGAGACCGGCGACCGTCATGATGACCCCGAGTGAAATATACCAGCCCGCGCTATTCGTGAGAGACCCGAATACCCGGCCCGTGAGGCCTGCCGCGACTCCCAGAAAAGAATAGACCACCGTCATTCCGAAAACGTAAAGAACACCGCGAATCCAGACTTCCCGCCAGGAACGCTTCGTTTCGCCGATTCCACCCACGACACTGACGGTAATCGGGATCATGGGGTACACGCAGGGAGTCAAACTCGAAAGAACGCCTCCGAAGTAAGCGACCGCCAAAGCACCAAATACCTGCAAGATCGAGCCGAGCTCGCCTCTGGCTCCGAGGCTCGAGGACAGGAAATCCGTGAAAAAATGAGTTAACGAATCCATCTCAGCTTCTGGGTAGCATGACCGAAGAGGGTTTGCTAGTTTACCCTATCATGAAATTCTTCCCGCCGATTCTCACCACGCTCATTCTCACGCAGGCGGCTCTTTCACTCCAATGCTCGCGAACCGCCGATGTCTCGGACGCGCGAAAGGCAAGGCTGACCGTACAGATCGCGACTGAACCGGTGTCGCTCGATCCGGCAATGGCCGAAGACGGCGCCGCATTAAGAATTCTCGGAAATTTGATGGACGGGCTCGTCGGGTACGACGGAGCGGGACAGCTCATCCCCTTGCTCGCCGAATCCTACCAACTCAGTCCCGACGGAAAACGTTACGAATTCAAGTTGAGATCAACGGCAAGATGGTCTGACGGAAAACCAGTTACCATCCAGGATTTTATTTTCGGACTCCGCCGATCTCTCGGGCCACGCTCCCGATCGAAGCTTGCCTCAACGCTCTTTTCGATTCGCGGGGCCCGCGCTTTTCACGAGGGACAAATCCCGGCCGAACAACTTGGCATCGAGGAACGGAACGGCCGGCTTGTGATTGAGACTGAATACCCCGCGCCCACCCTGATTCAGGCCCTCAGCCTTCCGGTCGCTTTGCCGATTCGAGAGGACATTCTGAAAAAGGGAACGAACGCAGTCCATGAGGAGAACGACTGGCCTGAAACCGCGCCCAGCACGGGCGCGTATCGAATCGCGAAGCACCTTCCCGACCAGAAGCTCATCCTCGAACAGAACCCGTACTACCATGGCGGGAACGATGGCATTCGTACCATCGAGCTCATCGTGATTTCGGACGAGTCCACCGCGATGAATCTCTTCGAAAAGGGCAAAATCGATATTCTCACCAAGGTTCACTCGATTGACCTGAAGCGACTCAGGGAAATGCAGACGCTCCATACGGACCCGTTCTACGCGACGTATTTCCTTTCGTTTAATGTCAGAAAAACACCCTTCAACATCCGTGAATGGCGGCGCGCCGTCGCGAGCGCGATTGAACGCGACCAGATCGTTCAAGCGCTCGACACGGGGGACTTGCCGGCGTCGAGTTGGATTCCGAAGGGTCTGGAGGGCTTTTCGCCCTATCAGCAAGAATCGAAGGTTTTTGATGACGCGATCGTCTGGGCGGCCAAACGCCAACGTGATTCACCCATCAGGCAGGTTATTGCGGCCTCTTTCGACACGAGCAACCGCAACACCATGATCATGGAGAAGGTTCAACAGGACCTGGTCCATGCTTTCCGTCTGCGGCTCTCGCTGCAGAAACTCGACTGGAAAAGCTATATCAAGATGCTTCAGACCGATGCTCCCCCGCTTTTTCGTTTCGGGTTTCAGGCCCCCTTCATGGACCCGCTGACACATCTTTTGGCTTTCACGAGCACGGATCCGAACAACTACACCGGCTGGAAACACAAGAAATACGATCGACTCGTTTCTGAAATCGAGCGGATGCCGCCCGGCAAAGCCCGCGAGGCGAAAATCATCCGGGCTCAAAAAATTCTGACCGAAGAAGAGGCAATCGTTATCCCGATTTTTCACTACGTCCAGCACCATGCAGTTTCGAAGCGCGTGCGGAATTTTCGCGTGAATGCGCTCGGGTTGGCGCGCTATGGGGAATTCAGGCTGAATGACCCGTAAAATCATTCATGTCGACATGGATGCTTTTTTTGCCTCTGTCGAGGTACGAGACCACCCGGAATTAAAAGGCCGTCCGGTGGTCGTCGGAGGCGACCCAAAAAGCCGAAGTGTCGTTTCAGCCGCTTCCTACGAAGCACGGCGGTACGGGATCCATTCCGCCATGAGCTGTGCGAAGGCTTATCGACTCTGCCCCGAAGCTATCTTCATCGAACCGCGAATCGGTCGATACGTTGAGGTAAGCCATCAGATCCGGGAGATATTCTATTCCGTCACACCCCTGGTTGAACCGCTTTCGCTCGATGAGGCCTACCTCGATGTCACCGAAAACCTTCTCGGTGAACCGCTCGCACGCAAGCTCGCTGAGCACATCAAAAAGCGAATCCGGGATGAACTCCATCTGACGGCTTCGGCAGGGGTTGGCCCGAACAAATTCATCGCAAAGGTGGCCAGCGACCTCAGAAAACCCGACGGACTCGTCGTCGTACCGCCGCAAAGAGTCGCCGACTTCGTCGCGAAACTTCCTGTCGAGAGACTCTGGGGTGTGGGCCCGGTGACCGCCGAAAAGCTTCACTCAATGGGAATCTTCACGACTGCCGATATCCGCGCCTCTTCAGTCGCGGAGCTCGAAGCGGCGCTCGGCAGCTTTGCGAGCTTTCTGTTCGGACTTGCCCACGGCGAGGATCCACGCGAGGTGGAAGTCGAATCAGAATCAAAGAGCTGCGGAAGCGAGACAACCCTCGACCGCGACACGACCAACCTTGAAGAGCTCTCCGAGTTAGTCGAGGAGCTCGCGCGCGGTGTCGCGGCGGAACTCAAGGAAATGGGGCGCCCGGGAAAGACGATCACCCTGAAGCTGAAGTACGCCGATTTCACCTCGATCACCCGGAGTCACACGATTCCGCTACACACGGATGACGCTCCGACCATTGCGGGAATCGCCATCCGCCTGCTTCAGGAGAAAACCGAAGCCGCGATCAGGCCTGTTCGCCTGGTCGGAGTCTCGGTGAGCGGGCTGCTGACGGATGATGAATGGGTCCAGCTCTGGCTTGACTTCCCCCCGCATTTTTTGGGACTGAGCTCGCCGCCACGAAAGGCCTGAAGCTCAGCCGTTAAGAGCCGAAGTGTGGTCTTTCATAATTTGAACTTGCCGACAAACTGGCGAAATCACTAGACTTATACCAGATTGACGCATTGCGCCATAGACGATAAACTAAAGCTACTGGATCTATTGCGAAGCTCAGGGGGTTCCCTTTGGGGAAGAGTTTCATTTGGGGGGGACTTATGGTTGGAAAAATTCAAATTATTTTACCGCTACTCCTACTGGTGTTTTCCGGCTGCTATGACCTGAACAGAGCATCAAAAGAATTCGTTCGAGGTACCGTGCATGACACGCGGACTGCACTTCAGCAATTCAAGAGCCACTCGTCCGCAAATCTGACGGAGCCAGGCACCAGCGCCGAAGCCCCCCTGCTTCAAGATGATTTCTGTCTGCGAAAAGATGCGGGACTGTTTGTGCTTTCGCATGGCAGTGCCAGCCTGGCGGGTTCCTGCAAAGTTCGAGGGAAGGTCGTTCTCTTTGATTCTGCGAAACTGAAGGTAGCCGGCGCCGTTCAAATTGACGAGCTTCTCATGGACACCGGCGCATCCTTTTCTCAGCATGAGGCCTGCTCGATCGGCCGCCGAAGCACTGGGAATTTGGGAGAATTAGAAAAATCCGTTCTGGCTCTTGCAAATTACGCCTCGAGCGCCTCACCCACCGAAGTGGTCCAAAGACTGTCGCGGAATCACACCTTCGTTGGCCGGGGCGGGCAGAACGTGATTCTTTTGAAAGACGACCTGAATATTTCTGGAGCAGGGTCATTGACCTTTTCTGGCGGCCCCGCTGATGTGTTCATCATCAACATTCACGGCGAGTTCTCGATTTCCGGAGCCCATCGTTTCCGTTTACGCGGCATTCAGCCCAGCCAAATCATCTTCAACGTGATCGGATCCGGAAAGCCGGTTCGGATTTCTGGCGCCGTTTCGATCGCGGGAACCATAGTCGCGCTCGACCGACCGATTTTTCTCGCCGGAGCCTCGAAACTGACGGGAGCCCTGATCGGAAGGGAAATCAATTTGCGAGGAGCGGGCCTGGTAACCGAAAAAGCACCGTTCTGCTTCCCGACTCCCACACCATCTCCGACGGTCGTGCCCTCGCCCGAGCCGAGTGCGCCGCCCACGCCGCCCGAACCGAATCCGGAGCCCACGGTGCAGCCCTCGCCCGAACCGAATCCGGAGCCCACAGTGCAGCCCTCGCCTGAACCGAGCCCGCTGCCCACGGTACAGCCCTCGCCTGAACCGAGCCCGCTGCCCACGGTACAGCCCTCGCCTGAACCGAGCCCGCTGCCGTCTGTGCAGCCACCCTGCGAAGGCTTCAACTGTGAAGGTGACGTTATCGGAGTCTAAGCTCACGCGACTTGGAATTTTTCCCTAATTCGTTCATGATGAATGACGTTCCACTCTCGCGGAACGTCATTCATCGCGAATTATTTGTTACCTAATTTAGGGAGATAACCATGCGGCCTCTGCGTTTCCTGCTACCCACCTTTGTTTTTTTGACCTTACCCGTTCACTCAGCTCCCCCGACGGGTGCGCTCTGCCCGCGATCAGCAGCCACGGTCAAGCGGG
>Ga0208375_1003284_pt1 | contig 13954 bp, 9 predicted proteins | sample RifOxyD1_FD_184038 | JGI IMG/M metagenome (GOLD analysis project Ga0208375, IMG submission 184038) | Soil microbial communities from Rifle, Colorado - Rifle Oxygen_injection D1 (SPAdes) | ecosystem: Environmental > Terrestrial > Deep subsurface > Rock core/Sediment | place: Rifle, Colorado... | reverse complement strand
CCTCGATCGCCGCGCGCACTGCGCAGCCGGGCTCGCGGTCGTGGACGCAATCGCGGAAGCGGCATTGCGCGGCCAGCGCCTCGACATCGGCGAAGCTCTCGGCCACGTCTTCCTCGCCGGTGGGCTTGAGCTCCCGCATGCCGGGGGTGTCGATCATGCAGGCGCCGGTCGGCAGCGGGATCAGCGCGCGGTGGGTAGTGGTGTGGCGGCCGCGCGAGTCGCTCCCGCGGACCTCGCCGGTCTTCATGCGCTCGATGCCGAGCAATGTGTTGGTGAGCGTGGACTTGCCGGCGCCCGACGAGCCCACCAGCACCACCGTGCGGCCCGGCCCGAGCCACGGCTTGAGCGCGGCGACCGAGTCGGCCTCGCGCGCGTTGACGGTGCGCACCGCCACGCCCTGCGCGGCGAGTTCGGCGAGCGCCGCCACCGCGCCGGGCAGCGCATCGGCGCCTTCGGCCATCGCCATGTCGGCCTTGGTCAGCACGACGACGGGCTCGGCGCCGCCGCGCACCAGCAGCAGGTAGCGCTCGATCCGGCGCGGGTTGAAGTCGGCATCCAGCCCGCAGACGACGAACACGGTGTCGACGTTGGCGGCGATCAGTTGCTGGCGGTAGTGCTCGCCCGCGGCTCCGCGCTTGATGGCGGTGCGCCGCGGCAGCAGTGCGACGACCTTGCCGGACTCCAGCGCGCCCTCCACCAGCACCCAGTCGCCCACGGCGGGCCGCTGCTCGGGATCGACCCCGCCCTTGCGGGTGTTGGGCGGACGCTGCCACTCGGGCAGGGACTCGACCGAATACATGTCGCCGCCGGCGTCCACCGCGATCTGGTAGCCGCTGCGGTGCTGCTCGACGATGCGCGCCGGCCACGCCGCGGGGTGGTCGGCCATCAGCGCACGCCAGGCCTCCACGGAAGGCAGCCCGTCGGGCTGCAGGGGCCAGCCGATCGCCTCGAGCGCGGCAGGGGTGGAGGTCAACGGCGGTCGCGGGCTGGGGTCATGGCGCGGATTCTAGCCCCGTGGCGGCGGCGTGCCGGCGCGGCGCCTGTCCGCGGGTGGCTGGAATGCGCGCTGTGGCACGTTCTCCCGGTCGGGGACGGCCTCCACCACCATGCCGATCACGCCCGCGACCCGGCGGGCGGATCGCTGTTGGAATCGGCTAGTCTGCCCGCTCCCTCCCAGACCGCCCTGCCCGATGTCCAGCCTCAAGACCCGCGAACGCCTGTCCGAAGTCCGATACGAGATCCGCGGTGAGCTGGCGCGGCGGGCCCGTGAGCTGGAGGCCCAGGGCCGGCGGCTGATCAAGCTCAACATCGGCAACCCGGGTGCGTTCGGGTTCCGTGCGCCCGAACACCTGCAGCGCGCGATCGCCGAACGCATCGCCGACACCGACCCGTACACGCACCAGCAGGGGCTGCCCGCCGCGCGCGAGGCGATCGCCGCGTTCCACAAGCAGCGCGGTACGCCCAACGCCACGCCCGAGCGGGTGTTCATCGGCAACGGCGTCAGCGAGCTGATCGACCTGAGCCTGCGCGCGCTGCTGAACCCGGAAGACGAAGTGCTGCTGCCCTCGCCCGACTACCCGCTGTGGTCGGCGGCGACGATCCTCAACGACGGCCGGCCGGTGTATTACCGCTGCGCGCCGGAGAACGGATTCCTCCCGGACCCGGAGGAGATCGAGAAGCTGGTGTCGCCGCGCACCCGCGCCATCGTCCTGATCAACCCCAACAACCCGACCGGCGCGGTGTACCCGCGCGAACTGCTCGAGCGCATCGTCGCGATTGCCGCGCGCCACAAGCTGTTGCTGATGAGCGACGAGATCTACGACTCGATCCTGTACGACGGCGCGGTATTCCAGCCGCTGGCGCCGCTCGCGGGCGACGTGCCGTGCCTGTCGTTCGGCGGGCTCAGCAAGGTGCACCGCGCCTGCGGCTGGCGCGTGGGCTGGGCGGTGCTGTCGGGCGACCCGCTGCTGTCGGGCGAGTTCCACCACGCCATGGACCTGCTGGGCGCGCTGCGACTGTGCGCCAACGTGCCCGGGCAGTTCGCGATCGAGGCGGCGCTGCATGGCGAGGACACCATCGCCGCGCTGTGCGCACCGGGCGGGCGTCTGTACGAGGCGCGTCGCGCGGTGGTCGAGGCTGTCGGCGCCAGCGCCCACCTGTCGCTGGTCGAACCGGGCGGCGCGCTGTACGCGTTCCCGTCGGTGACGGGCGCGGCCCGGGTCGGCTTCGACGACCACGCCTTCGCACTGGAACTGCTGGAAACCGAGGACGTGCTGGTGGTGCCGGGCTCGAGCTTCAACGTGCCCTACCGCACCCACTTCCGCGCCACGCTGCTGCCGCAGCCCGACGAACTGCGCGAGGTGTTCGCGCGCATCGAGCGCGTGCTGGACCGGCATGCCGAGCGGGCGCAGGCGCGGCAGACGGCGGTGGCTTGAGGGCGTGCCCCCGTAATCGACTGGAGAGGCGGAAAGCGCGGATCGTGTGTTGAACCCTTCTCCCTTTGGGAGAAGGTGGCGCGGAGCGACGGATGAGGGTTCGGCGAAGTCGTCGCCACTCAAACCTGGGTGGACTTCGCCAAACCTTCACCCCAACCCCTCCACCTGAGGGAGCGGGGCTTTAACGCGGCGCACTCCGTCTCTGCTTCCATCCGCCTCTATCCGCGCCATCCGTGGCGAAAAAGCTCGAAGGGACCCGAATGCCAGAAGCCAACAGCCCCCTCACCTACCTCGCCCTGGGCGACAGCTACACCATCGGCGAGGGCGTGGACCCTGACGACCGCTGGCCGGTGCGACTGGCGCGAATCCTTCGCGCCGAAGGCGTCGCGTTGGATGACCCGCGCATCATCGCCACCACCGGTTGGACCACCGACGAGCTGTCGCAAGCGATGGATGCCGCCGAACCGCTGGGCGAGTTCGGCTTTGTGACCCTGCTGATCGGCGTCAACAACCAGTACCGCGAACGCAGCCATTCCGAATACCGCGGCGACTTCCATGACCTGCTGCGGCGTGCGATCACGCTGGCCGGAGGACGCAGTGGCAGGGTCATGGTGCTTTCGATCCCCGACTGGGGCGTGACCCCGTTCGCTACCGCGCAGAGGCGCGACCCGGCGCGGATCGCGAGCGACCTGGACGCCTACAACGCGATTGCCGCCGAGCTGTGCGCGCAGCACGGGGTGGCCTTCGTCGACATCACTGGGATCAGCCGCGAACACGGCACCGATCCGGCGATGCTGGTGGCCGACGGCCTGCACCCGTCGGGAGCGATGTACGCACTGTGGACCGCGCAGGCGCTGCCGGTGGCACGGCGCCTGCTGTCGGAGGCACGGGCATGAGTGTCGCGACGCGGCCCGTCGACGGCGCGCGGGCGCGCGGCATCGCCGACGCCTTTCGCCCGGCACGTCCCTGGGGCAACTACTGGGACTACTTCTACAGCCGCAGCAAGCTGGGCAGCGATCCGCTGTACCCCGGCGTGTGCGACGCGCTGCGCGGCACGTCCGCGCCGCTGCTGGACCTGGGCTGCGGCCTGGGCCTGCTGGCGCATGCGCTGGCCGCCGACGGCATCGCGCTGCCGTACCGAGGCGTGGACAGCGACGATTCCAAGATCCGGCGCGCAAAGCGTGCAGCGGCGCGGGTGGGACTCGACAGAGCGGCATTCGATACGGTCGACCTGGCGCGCGTCATCCCGGAGCATCGCGGCAGCGTCGCCATCCTGGACGTGCTGCAGTTCATTCCGCCGGACGCGCAGGCGCGCTTGCTGGATGCCACGGTGGCGATGCTGTCGCCGGGCGCGAAGCTGGTGATCCGCACCGGCCTGGACGACGGCAGTTCGCGGGCGCGGATCACCCGCGCGGTGGATGTGTTCTCGCGCGTGCTGGGCTGGATGAACGCCGCGCCGCGCTACTACCCGGAGGCCGACGCGCTGCGGGCGCGGTTCGAGGCGGCGGGACTGGCGTACGAGATCGAGCCGCTGTACGGCAACACGCCGTTCAACAACTGGCGGGTGGTGGCGGAAAGACGCTGAGCCGCGGCATCCCCGCGATACCGCCGCACTTGTAGGAGCGGCTTCAGCCGCGAACACAGGGAGCATGCACTTGCGTTGCATGCCGATCGCGGCTGGAGCCGCTCCTACAACGGCACGGGGCACCCGCCTGCCTGCTCGCCCGCGCGTCTCGACACGTCGCAATGAAACAAGGGCGCCTTGCGGCGCCCTTGTTCGTCACAATCGGGATGTCACCGCACGCGGCTTACTCGCTCAGCTGGTTCCACAGGAACGTGTACGCCATCGCGTTCATGTGAGCGGCCTGTGCGTTGTTGGCCGCGCCGCCGTGGCCGCCTTCGATGTTCTCGTAGTAGCGCACGTCCTTATCGGCCTCGACCATCTTCGCCATCATCTTGCGCGCATGGCCGGGGTGGACGCGGTCGTCGCGGGTGGAGGTCATGAACAGCGTCGGCGGGTAGTCCTGCTGCGCGTCGAACAGGTGGTACGGCGAAAAGGTCTGGATGAACGCCCATTCCTCCGGCTTGTCGGGGTTGCCGTACTCGGCCATCCACGACGCGCCCGCCAGCAGCTTGTGGTAGCGCTGCATGTCCAGCAACGGCACCTGCACGACCACCGCGCCGAACAGGTCCGGGTACTGGGTCAGCATGTTGCCGGTGAGCAGGCCGCCGTTGCTGCCGCCTTGGATGCCCAGGTGTTCGGGCGAGGTGACCTTGCGCTCCACGAGATCGCGCGCGACCGCCGCGAAGTCCTCGTAGGCCTTGTGGCGGTTGGCCTTGAGCGCGGCCTGGTGCCAGCGCGGGCCGTACTCGCCGCCGCCGCGTATGTTGGCCACCGCGTACACGCCGCCCTTTTCCAGCCAGCCCTTGCCGACGCCGCCGGAATACCCCGGGGTCAGCGAGATCTCGAAGCCGCCGTAGCCGTACAGCAGCGTCGGGGTGCTGCCGTCCAGCACGAGGCCCTTGGGCTGCACGACGAAGTACGGAACCCGGGTGCCGTCCTTGCTGGTGGCGAAGTGCTGGGCGATCTCGTGCGTGGAGGCATCGAAGAACGTCGGCATCGTCTTCAGGACTTCCGGTGCTTGCCCGATCTCCGCCAGCGACAGCGTGGTCGGCGTCAGGTAGTCGGTGGCCGTGAGCCACACCGCATCACTCTCATCGCTGTCCACCGCCGACACGCCCAGCGTGCCGAACGTCGGTGCACCGGTGAACGCGCTGCGCGCCCAACCGCCCTCGCCCGGCGTCATCACGCTCAGGCGGTTCTTGACGTCCTCCAGCACGTTGAGCACCAGGTGGTTGGCGGTCCACGTGTAGCCGGCCAGCGAGGTCTTGTCGGTGGGCTCGAACAGCACGTCGAAGTCGCGACCGCCGGCCATGAACGCGTCGAAGTCGGTCGCGATCAGGCTGCCCGCCGGGTAGGTGCGGCCGCCGGCTTCATAGGCCTCGCGCAGCTCCAGCACCAGCCAGTCCTTGTGCACCGACTTGTTGGCCGAGTTGGGCGCGTCGACCTTGGTCAATTGACCGTCGCCGCCGCGCAGGTACAGCTCGTCGTTGTAGAAGGCGATCGTGCGCATCACGAAGTCGCGCTCGAAGCCCGGGGTGTGGTCGTGGCCGGCGGCGATGTACATGTCGCCCGGCTGGCCTTCGTAGACCACCTTCGCTTCGCTGATCGGCGTGCCGCGCTTCCATTCCTTGACGATGCGCGGGTAGCCGGACTCGGTCATGGTGCTCGTGCCCTTCTCGTCCGGACCGAAGTCGGTATAGACGTACACCGTGTCGCGGTCGATCCAGCCCAGCCCGCCCTTGGCCTCGTCGCGGAAGAAGCCGCCGTCCACCCAGGTCTTGCTGGCCAGGTCGAACTCGCGCGTGACGTCGGCATCGGCGCCGCCGCGCGACAGCGCGACCAGGCAGCGCTCGTACTCCGGCTTCAGGCAATTGGCGCCGTGCCACACCCAGTTCTCGCCCTCGGCCTTGTTCAGCGCGTCCAGGTCGATGACGGTTTCCCACTCGGGGTTGTCGGTGCGGTAGGACTCCAGCGTCGTGCGGCGCCAGAGACCGCGCTCGTGGTTCTTGTCCTTCCAGAAGTTGTAGTAGTAGTCACCGATCTTCTCGACGCCGGGGATCTTGGCGTCGGAATCGAGAATGGCGCGGATGTCGGCTTCCAGCGCCTTGAATTCCGGCGTGGCGGCCAGCTCGGCTTCGGACTTCGCGTTCTGCTCGCGCACCCAGGCCAGCGCGGTGTCGCCGCCGACGTCCTCCAGCCACAGGTAGGGATCGGTGGCGGCGGGCTGGGTGGTGGGCGGGTTCACGGGGGCGGGCTCCTGGGCGTGCAGGGCACCGGGCACGGCGAAGGCGGCGGCGGTGGCCAGTCCGGCCGACACCAGCAGGGTGTGGCAGGCCTGGGCCAGCGGGGTCTTGGAACGCGCGGACATCGACATCGGCATGGGTGCTCCGGGGCGGACGGGGTGACGGATCGGGATGCGCAAAAACGCAGCGCGCAACGCTAGCACAGGGCGTTGGCGGCTCCGGCGTCCGGCAGGGGCCGGCCCGACCCACGCCCGTCAGGCCGCGCGCACCGGCCGCGCCGTCGGCATCCGGCGCGCGCGACGTCGGGCCTGAGGCCCGGAGCGCCGCGCCCGCGTGGGCGCCGCGACACGGGCCGGCGCGGCATTGCGTGACAGGGGCACCGGGCATCCATGCAGCGCCCAGAGCGCGACCGCCGGCATGCCGAGCAGCCACATCGGCAACCATCCAAGGGCCTCGTAGTGGCCGCGGGCCGCCGGCACCAGCGCCAGCACCACGACCGCGACCGCCAGTGCGTGCCGGAGGACGGCGTCGAGCGTGGCGCGGATGTCCAGGGAATCGGGGGTCGGATCGGATCCGGTGGCGATGGGGTGCATGACGGACTCCTGACGTAGGTGGCGGAAAGCGTTCGAACTGCGTGGATCGGACTGTCCACCGGGCGCATCTCACGGGCTGCGACCTGCTGCGCGTGTAGGCGCGGGTTCAGCCGCGAGGGGCCTTCACGGGGCGCCGAGGTCGCGAGGCGGGTCGGGTTGGAAGGCCCGGAATCGGTACTGGCGGTGGCGCATGCGGTGGCGCGGTCGCGACTTACGTCGCTCCTACTAATGGCTCCGGGGGTAGCGGGCGACCTGGCTTCGCGGCTGAAGCCGCTCCTACAGGGGCGAGTGCGGCGAGGCTTCGGGGCTTCACCGGGCACGCGGCCGGGCCTTGGGCAGCCGCGTTGACGCGGCACTGCGCGACCGGCTGTCAGGGTGCACGGGGCGCCTCCAGCCACGGGGGCGATCCGTACCTCCATCGTCCCGCCGCAGGAGACCCACGATGACCCGACCCCGCCGCCCCTTCCGCAGCCTGGCCCTCGCCGGTGCCGGCGTCGGACTGATGATGCTGGCCGCCTGCGCCACCGGCAGCGGCCCCGTCGCCGCGTCCCGCACACCGATCGACCTGCAACGCTTCATGGGCGAGTGGCACGTCATCGCCCACGTGCCGTACTTCGCCGAGGAGGGGCATGTCGCCAGTTCCGACACCTACACGCTGCGGCCCGACGGCGGCATCGACGTGCGCTACACCTACCGCACCGGCTTCGACCAGCCGGTCAAGACGTTCGACTCGCGCGCCACCGTGAAGGACGGCACCGGCAACCGCGACTGGACGACATGGTTCTTCCGCGTCATCCCGACCAAGTTCCGCATCCTCGAAGTGGCGCCCGACTACAGCTGGGCGCTGATCGGCTACCCGGGTCGCGACCTGGCGTGGGTGTTCGCGCGCGAGCCGGTGATGGGCGACGCGCTCTACAAGGACCTGGTCGAGCGGATGGACGGCCACGGGGTGGATACCGACAAGCTCTACCGCGTGCCGCAGGTGCGCGAGCAGGTGGGGCAGCTCGGGTTTGCGTACCCGAAGGACCCGTAGCCTTTGTAGGAGCGGCTTCAGCCGCGAAGCTTCTGCACGACCTCGGTTGCCGACAGGGCCCTTTGTAGGAGACGCAAGTCGCGACCCGCGTTGCTCGCCCGGGCATGGCGGTCGCGACTTGCGTCGCTCCTACAAAGGACTGGATGGTTTTTTCGCGGCTGAAGCCGCTCCTACAGAGGCCTTCTCAGTAGCCGGCGCTGTTGAGCGCGGCGTCGGCCTCGGCGCGGCCGATGGCGATGAGTTCGCGGGCGCGCCAGAACTCATAGAACTGGCACGCGTCGCGCGGGATGCGGATGACGAGTTCCGGCGGGTCCAGCGCCAGCTGCACGCGGGCAATCTGCGCCTGCATCGTGTCCAGCGAGCGCGCCATGAGTTCGGTGAAGCCGAAATCGCCGGCCGCCTTCTCGTCCGCGGCCAGCGCGTCATCGCTGGGATGCACCCGGCGCCAGCGGCGGCGCATCCAGCGCGCCAGCCGGTTCTGGCGGTCGCGCTCCTCCGGCGTGGGCTCCAGCTCCGGCCGCGCCGGTGCGCCGGGCGGACGCCGCGGCCAGCCATGCATGTCCACCGCGATCAACCGGTGCGCGTCCGACAGGCGCGTGGCGGCGATCGGCAGCGGCGCCAGCAGGCCACCGTCGACCAGCTCGCGGCCGTGCATTTCGTACGGCGTGAACAGGCCGGGGATCGCAATCGATGCGCGCACCGCGTCCCACAGGTCGCCTTCGCGCAGCCACACCTCGCGCTGGCGCAGCAGGTCGACGGCGACCGCGGTGAAGTCGATGGCGAGATCCTCGATGCGCGGTTCGCCCGCGCGCTCGCGCAGCGCGCGGATCAGGCGCTCGCCCTCGAACAGCGAATTGCGGCCGAACACCGGGTCGAGCAGCCGCAGCATGTCGGTGCGGCTCAGCGTCAGCAGCCAGTCGCGGAACTCGGTCAGCCGGCCCGACGCGAACAGCCCACCGACCAGCGCGCCACTCGACGACCCGGCCACCGCCACGATGTTGAGCCCGCGCGCCTGCAAGGCCTCGATCACGCCGATCTGCGCCAGCCCGCGTGCACCGCCCGCGCCCAGGACAAGTGCGACCTTCTCCCCCGCCTCGATCTTCGGCGCGTCCGCCGCTGCCATCATTCGTACTGGCCCAGCGCCAGCGACAGCAGGCTGCGTGCCTGTTCGCGCAGCGACGCGGGCTCAATGATCTCGGCGTCGCTGCCGTAGTGCAGCACGTCCATCAGCAGTTCGCGCCCGGAGCTGTAGGGCAGCTTGAGCTCGTAGCGGCCATCGGGCAGGAAGCGGCCCTGCTGCTGCGAATGCCAATGCTCGTCGGCCACCCAGCGCGCGGCCTTGGCGCTGAACAGCACCGTCGCCATGCCCTTGGGCGTGCCCGAAAATATGCCGTAGCTGGAGGCCAGTTGGCGGTCAAGTTCCTCGTCGGGCACGTCGCGCGCAGCGGCGTCGGACACGCGCGCGGCTGTGATCCGGTCGACCGAGAAGCTGCGCAGGCCGTCGCGGTCGTGGTCCCACGCGTCCAGGTACCAGTTCTCGCGGTAGTGGGTCAGCCGCTGCGGCGACACCGTGCGGCGGGTGCGCTCGTCGGTGGACCGCGCGCGGTATTCGAACGCGAGCTGCTTGCGGTCCAGCACTGCGGTGGCGACATTGCGGAACGCGGTCTCGTCCAGCCTGCGCGAGCGGTGCGGGATCACGCGCACGCGCTCGACCGGCACGCGCCGGCCGCCGGCGTGTTCGTCCAGCAGCTTCTCGATGCGGTGCTGCAGCGGCGCCAGCGCGGTCGACAGCACCCCGCCGCCGCTGCGCATCATCAGCTGCTGCGCGGCCAGCAGCGAGTGCAGCTCCTGCGAGCTCAGCCACAGGCCGGGCAGCTCGAAGCGGTCGGCCTCGTCGGGGTCGTAGCGGAAGCCCGCCTCGCCGTTGCCCACCACCGGCGCCATCAGGTAGTCGCGCAGGTAGGCGAGGTCGCGGTAGACGGTGGCACGCGAGCACTCCAGCTCTTCCTGCAGCCGCTGCACCGTCACCGGGTAGCGGGCGGCGGTCAGGATGCGGTGCAGGGCGTGGATGCGTTCGATGCGTTCCATGGCGGGGGGCTCCGGCGGGGGCGGCTAGCATCGCACCGGGCCGTGCGACGGCGCCACTGCCGCATCCGGGCAGGCGTTTCAACCTCGCCCTCGTCACGGCCTGTCGGCACAATGAGCGGATGCGCGAGCCCGACCTCAACCTCTCGCCCTCGCCGGGCGACGAGGTCAAGACCACGACCTGCTACATGTGCGCCTGCCGGTGCGGCATCAAGGTGTGGCTGACGGACGGCAAGATCCGCTACATCCAGGGCAACCCGGACCACCCGGTCAACCGCGGCGTGCTGTGCGCGAAGGGGTCGGCCGGGATCATGCAGCACTACTCGCCGGCGCGGCTGGACAAGCCGCTGCTGCGCGTGGGCGAGCGCGGCTCGGGCGAGTTCCGCGAGATCGAATGGGACGAGGCACTCGACATCGCGACGTCGTGGCTGGCGCCGATCCGCGAGCGCAACCCGGACGAGCTGGCGTTCTTCAGCGGCCGCGACCAGAGCCAGGCGCTGACCGGCTGGTGGGCGCAGCAGTTCGGCACGGTCAACTACGCCGCACACGGCGGCTTCTGCTCGGTGAACATGGCCGCCGGCGGGCTGTATTCGGTGGGCGGCAGCTTCTGGGAGTTCGGCGAGCCCGACTGGGAACACGCGCGCTACCTGATGCTGTGGGGCGTGGCCGAGGACCACGACTCCAACCCGATCAAGCTCGGCCTCGGCAAGCTGAAGGAGCACGGCGCCAAGATCGTCGCGGTGAACCCGGTGCGCAGCGGCTACGGCGCGATCGCCGACGAGTGGATCGGCATCCGCCCCGGCACCGACGGGCTGTTCGCGTTCGCGCTGATCCATGAACTGCTCAAGGCCGATCGCATCGACCTGGACTACCTGGTGCGCTACACCAACGCGCACTGGCTGGTGGTGCGCAACCCGGGCGGGGCGGATGACGGGTTGTTCGCGCGCGACGACGAAGGGCGGCCGTTGTGCGCCCTTCGCCCCTCTCCCCTCGGGAGAGGGGATGGGGGTGAGGATGCGGAGCACCGTGAAGCAGCATCGGCCGCCGAACCCTCACCCCAACTCCTCTCCCACGGGGAGAGGGGCTTCAGCCCCGCCGACGCCGTCGGCATCTCGCCCGCCGTCGTCGGCGAATACACGCTGCCCGACGGCCGCACCGCGGTGCCGGCGTTCCATCTCGTTGCCGAACGCTACCTCGACCCGCAATACGCACCCGACGCGGTGAGCGGGCGCTGCGGCATCCCCGCCGACACCATCCGCCGCATCGCGCGCGAGCTGGCCGAGGCCGCCTTCGACAGCAAGTTCGAGCTGCCCATCCCGTGGACCGACGCCTGGGGCCGCGAGCACGCGACCATGACCGGCCGGCCGGTGGCGATGCACGCGATGCGCGGCATCAGCGCGCACAGCAACGGCTTCCACACCTGCCGTGCGCTGCACCTGCTGCAGCTGCTGCTGGGCGCGGTGGATGCACCGGGCTCGTTCCGCTACCAGCCGCCGTTTCCCAAGCCGGTGCCGCCGCCCAACCGCCCTGGCAAGACCCGGCGCGAGGACGGCACGCTGGACGCCGCGCCGCTGGGGTTCGTGCACGGACCGGAGGACCTCGTCGTCGATGCGGACGGCCAGCCACGCCGCATCGACCACGCCTTCAGCTGGGGCTACCCGCTGAGCGCGCACGGGATGATGCACACCGTCATCCGCAACGCCTGGGCCGGCGATCCCTACCGCATCGACACGCTGCTGATGTTCATGGCGAACATGGGCTGGAACTCGTCGATGAACACCGCGCAGACGATCCGCTGGCTGACCGACAGGGACGAGGCCGGCGAGTACCGCATCCCGCGGATCATCTACTCCGACGCCTACGCCTCCGAGACGGTGGCCTACGCCGACCTGGTGCTGCCGGACACGACGTACCTGGAGCGCTTCGACGCGATCAGCATGCTGGACCGGCCGATCTCCGACGCCGACGGTGCCAGCGACGCAATCCGCCACCCGGTGCTGGACCCGGCCCAGCAGGGCGCGGGCGGCAAGCCGCGTGATGTGCGCGGATTCCAGTCGGTGCTGCTGGAGCTGGGCGCGCGGCTGGGCCTGCCGAACATGGTCAACGAGGACGGTTCGGCGAAGTACCGCGACTACGCCGACTACATCGTCCGCCACGAGCGCGCGCCCGGCGTCGGCCTGCTGGCCGGCTGGCGCGGCGTCGATGGACAGTCCGAAGCCAAGGGCGCGCCCAACCCCGACCAGCTGCAGCGCTACATCGAAAACGGCGGCTTCTGGTGCAGCGAGATCCCCGAGCACGCGCGCTATTTCAAGATGGCCAACCGCGGCTATCTCGACTGGGCGCGGACGATGGGCTTCCTCGGCCACGCCGACCCGATCGTGCTGCAGGTGTACTCGGAGACGCTGCAGAAGTTCCGCCTCGCCGGGCAGGGCCATGGCGCGCACCTGCCGCCGGCCGAACACCGCGAGCGCGTGGCGACGTACTTCGACCCGCTGCCGATGTGGTACGAGCCGTTCGAGGGGGCGCAGGTTGAGCAAAAGTCCCTCTCCCTCCGGGAGAGGGGTTGGGGTGAGGGTTCGACGCAAGCGCGGAGTGCCCACTACACACCGAACCCTCATCCGCCCTCCGGGCACTTTCTCCCGCAGGGAGAAGGACAGCACCCCTTCCCCCTCAGCGCCGTCACCCAGCGTCCGATGTTCATGTACCACGCGTGGGGCAGCCAGAACGCGTGGCTGCGGCAGATCGCGACACGCAACTGGCTGTACCTGCACCCGGATACCGCCGCGCGCCACGGCATCGGCGATGAGGACTGGATCACCGTGACCTCGCACGTCGGCAGCATCACCGTGCAGGCCAAGCTCGCGGCCAACGTCCAGCCCGACACGGTCTGGACGTGGAACGCCATCGGCAAGCGCAAGGGCGCGTGGCGGCTGGGCAAGGACGCACCGGAAGGCCGCAAGGGCTTCCTGCTCAACCACCTGATTTCCGACATCACCCCACGCGGCGACTACGCCAACGCCGACCCGGTGACCGGGCAGGCGGCATGGTTCGACCTGCGCGTGCGCATCGAGCGCGCCGAGGCCGTCGACGAAGCCGAGCCGCGGTTCCAGCCGCTGGAACTGGGCCGGGCCGATGACGCGCCGCTGCGCTACGGCGCGGCGATGCGCACGAAGGCACACGGATGATGCGCGCCATGCCGACGGGACATCGCTGAGATGGGCATGGAGCTGTGGCTGACGCTGGCGGTGCTGGCCGGTGCGGTGTACCTGTTCGTCACCGAGAAGCTGCCGGTCGACGTGGTCGCGCTGCTGGTGCTGGCCAGCCTGCTCGTGCTGGGCCTGGTGACGCCGGGCGAAGCGCTGTCGGGCTTTTCCAGCCAGGCGACGATCACGGTCGCGGCGATGTTCGTGCTCAGCGCCGGCCTGCAACGCAGCGGCGCGCTGCAGGGCCTGGGCGAGATGCTGTCGCGGATCCGATCGGGCTGGCTGTTCGCGCTGGTGATGATGGGCGCGATTGCGGCGGTGTCGGGCTTCATCAACAACACCGCCGCCGTGGCCGTGTTCATCCCGCTGGTGATGGCCGCCACCGCCGCCAACCGGCAGCCGGCGTCGAAGTTCCTGATCCCGCTGTCGTTCGCCGCGCAGTTCGGCGGCGTGTGCACGCTGATCGGCAGTTCCACCAACCTGCTGGTCAACTCGCTGGCGCAGCAGACCGGTCGCGAGGGCTTCGGCCTGTTCGAGTTCGCGCCGCTGGGCATCCTCTTCGTCGGCGTCGGCCTGGTGTACCTGATGGTCGCGCGGCGGTTCCTGCTGCCGGATCTGGGCGTGGACCAGCCCGACACCGAGGGCCACGGCGGCCGCTTCATGGCCGAGCTGGTCGTACCGGACAAGTCGCCGGCCATCGATCGCCCGGCAGGCGAGTTGCTCAAGCCGGAGGAAGCC
>Ga0208375_1003281_pt1 | contig 13961 bp, 11 predicted proteins | sample RifOxyD1_FD_184038 | JGI IMG/M metagenome (GOLD analysis project Ga0208375, IMG submission 184038) | Soil microbial communities from Rifle, Colorado - Rifle Oxygen_injection D1 (SPAdes) | ecosystem: Environmental > Terrestrial > Deep subsurface > Rock core/Sediment | place: Rifle, Colorado... | reverse complement strand
AGATACAAAAAACAACGAAGGACTCATATTTGAAAACGTTGCTGGACCTACAACGATTGTCGATGGAAATAGATATATAATGGTGTACAGTGGAGCTATTTCGGAAAAATATAAAGATGCTCCCAACAATCTTATGAGTGTACTCCTTTGGGCAACTTCATCCGATGGACTAAAATTCGATGTTCAGGGTATCGCATTGGACACTAGAAACGATAAGTTCTACGGTTTTGCAGATACACCGGATTTAATAAGATGGGATGATGGAACAATAAAAATTTTTTTCTGGGGATATTTTGGTATTTATGAATCAACATTCACTGGTAATGGTTTTACAGAACCGGTAATGGTATACGAAGCAAAGAAAGAGAACTCCCTTCAAATTTTCCCCTCCAGTCCTCCTGGGGATCCAACGTTAGGAAAAGTTGGAAGTAAATGGTATATGTATTATGGGCAGCACACAAGGGGAATTTTCTATGCAACATTGGAGGATGAAAGTTCATAATGGATAAAAAGTTTCTATTATTTTTATTTATTATTTCTATATTAATCTCTGGTTGTACTAAACAAGAAGCTCCAGCAGAAGAATTACCCGATGTTGTTGAAGATAATCTAAATGAACAGCAAGTTGGTGAAGAAGAACCAGAACCAGTTGTTGAAGAAGAAACCTTACAATTTTTTGAGGCCACATTAAAATATCAGGGTTCTTATAACGGGCCCCTGTATGCAACTTCTGAACAAATCGGAAATTATGAAGACAAAACTACTTACATGGGAAATTTAAAAAGAAATGGTGTTAATTTCATGATTGGAATGTTTGCTGTTTTTGGAAAAACAACCGAAGAAACCTTTGTAAATCATGCAAATTTAGGATATGTTGCTGACCTTGTTTCAAAATATCCCGGTATGATTGTTCCATTTTTTGGTTCTGGTTTTGGGGGGGAACAACTTGAATCTTTGGTTAGAGATCAGCCAGATACTTGGATTTCAATGTATAATGATGTTTTTGATACCTCTGTTAATTTTGTTGGGGAAGATTTTATTCAAGGTATTGGCGAAGTAGAAACCCAAGAATGGAGTCTTAAACACAACGATCCAAAAATAATGAAGTTGGTAGATTTAGCAAGCAAGAAGAATAAACACTTTATGTTCCATCCTGTGGCTGATAAATTGGATGGTGTTAAAGATATGATAGAAAAATATCCAAATACAATGTTTCTTATACACCTTTACAGAGAAGATTTGGCTGACGGACAACAAGAATTAATTGATCTTATGAAAACGCACAATAATTTATTTTTTAGTATTGATGCTGCACACATTATCCATTATGATGAAACAGATATACTTTATGATTATTATGATGATTATGGAAGTAACGCTAAAAGCAAATTTATTTCAACAGTTAATAGCAACTATGATTCGATATTAAATGATGCTATTTCTGCCTATAAACCCCTTGTAAAAGCGGTTCCAGATAAAGTAATGTGGGGGACAGAAGCCGGCCCTAGTTATTCATTTGATCCGGAAGTTTATGATGTCCTTATAAAAGTTTCACGTGAATTTATAATGAAAGTTACCGATGATCCTGAACAACAAGAAGCCCTAGGTTACAAAAATGCTCTTAGGGTTTTTGGTCCTGGTGTTAAACTGGAAAAAGAAGTAAATATAATTAATAGTAATTCTTGGCCATTATGTAAATTATCTGATATAGATGATTTATGTGGAGAATGTGGGGTTGGTGAAGAGGATGAAGAAGTAAATCCAGAATCTGAATCTTGTGAAAATGATTGTATTCTTAAATTAAAGTGCAAAGACCCGTTAGATGGGTAATGTTAAGCGCCCCTGCCCGGATTTGAACCGGGGTCACAGCCTTTCTGCTTTATTATTCGCGGGGCTGTATACTATCCAGGCTATACTACAAGGGCCTAAAAATTAAGTAAATTTTTATATTATAAATATTTGCTTATTGTATGAATAATTTTATGATTATAGGGCATAGGGGGGCCTGTTATTACAACCCCGAAAATACCCTTGCCAGTTTTAAAAAAGCTCTACAATTAGGATGTAAATTTATTGAATGTGATGTCCATTTAAGTAAAGATAAAAAGGTTGTAATAATACATGATAAAACATTGGAAAGAACAACAAATGGCGAGGGATTAGTTGCAAAATACACATTAAAAGAATTAAAAGAATTAAATGCGGGCAATGGAGAAAAAATACCAACATTACAGGAATACATCAACTTATTAAAAAACAAAGCTGTAATGGTTATAGAATTAAAGAAAAGTAAAGGCATTATAAATAAAGTTTTTCAAATAATTAAAAAAAATAAAATTGAAAATAAAATTTTAATAGTTTCGTTTCATTCTTCCTATTTAACAAAGATTAAAAAATTAAATAAAAATATTAAAACAGGGTTATTATCATTTAATCCACTGTTAATAATAAAAAGAGCAAAAATGTGCAAAGCGGATTTAATTGGAATAAATAATAAAAAGGTAACAAAAAAAATAATAGACAAAGCACATAAAAACAACTTAAAGATATTTGCATATGAAAGAGTTACGGAAAATTTAGCGAAAAATAGAATTAAAAAATTGATTAATCTTGGTTTGGATGGGATTGCTTTAAACAATCCTACCTTATAGCTGGATAATCTTTATTCCCCATTAAATATTCTTTTATCCAGAATAACATTGTTTTAAAATATCCTAATCTTTCAAACCTTCTTGATGATGTTATTGAATAATTTCTCAAAAAATAATATTTGGCATATTTTCTTGCACGATTGATGAATTCGTGATTTTCCCCCTTTGTAATTTTTTCGTTAAACCCCTTAATTTTTTCAAAAGCATATTTACTGCAGAATATTGCCCCGGAACCATTATGATGCTTGAATAAAGGCAAAATATTCTTAAATGTTGAGAAGGAAAACGAAGAAAATGTATTTTTATTGAACTTTACCTTAAATGTTCCAACAAGATTTTTATCCTTTAACCTTAATAAATTTTCAAAAGAGTTTTTACTTAACCTTGTATCTGCATCTAAAAAAACAAGAAAATTATTTTTTGCCATCATCGCGCCAAAATTTCTTGCTCTTGAAACATTTCTCTCGCTTAAATTAGCTACCTTAGCATATTTCTTGGCTATATTGTAAGTTAAATCAGTACATCCATTGCAAACAACAATTTTCTCAAAATTATTTGGTATGCTTTTTAATGTCCTTTCTATATATTTTTCTTCATTGTAAGCAGGAATAATAAAGGAAATCATGGTATTAATTAATACAAAACCTTTATAAATATTTATTCAAGCAACTTTACCATGGACAAAAAATTAGTATGTACCTCATGTAAAAAAGAGATTAATAGTCCCGGGAGTGTTAATTTTAAATGTCCAAATTGTCTTAAACATGAGATTATAAGGTGCAGACATTGCCGTGAAATAGCTTCAAGATACGTTTGTCCTTCTTGTGGATTTTCGGGTCCTAATTAAGATGGCTAGTATAATTATAACAATAAGAGTAATGCCTGGATCTCCTGATGTTGATTTGAATGAACTTGAAAATAAGGTTATGAAAGAAATAAAGAAGTTTACAGGAGAAACAGAAACAAAAAATGAAATTGAACCTGTTGCATTCGGTTTAAAGGCTTTGAAAATAACCTTTGTGATGGATGAAAACAAGGGAAGCACTGAAAAACTTGAAAATAACATTTCTAAAATTAAGGGCGTTAATTCAGTAGAGGTTATAGATGTCAGAAGAGCAATCGGATAATCCATTAACAAACGAGCAGATAGAAGAATTAAATAAAATTATAAAATTGCCAAAGGAAGAGCAGGCAAAAAAACTTCCCTCCTTTCTTAAAACATTAAATAACGAGCAGATAGGCTTTCTAAAAAAACATCAAACTCAAAAATGTTTATTCTGTGAAATTATTCTTGGAAACATTCAGAGCTATAAAATTTATGAGGATAATGATTTTCTTGCAATATTAGACATAAATCCTGCTAATCCGGGCCATATTTTAATAATCCCAAAGATGCATGTTAAAAATATTTATGAAGTAAACACAAGGATTTTTGATGTTGTGAATTTAATTTCAAAAAATCTTAAGGAAAAATTAGACGCTGATTCAAATATTTTTATTGCAAATGGAGAAAATGCCGGGCAAAAAATAGAACATATAGTTGTGCATGTAATTCCGAGGTATAAAGATGATAACCTCGATTTAACCTGGAGCCCTAGAAAGATTACTCAGGAAAAATTAGATGAATTAGTAAAAATCTTGCAAATTAAACAAGAAAAAGAAGTTAAAAAAGAAAAGATTATTATAAAAAATACAGGGAAAAAAGAAAGAATACCTTAAATCATCAATAAATTTCCAAATATCAAACTTACGATTAAAGATATTAAAAAGCTTGGGATAAATGGCATTCCTTCTTTGATTAAAACATTTCTTATCTTATATTTTTTCAATAATTTTATATCTGAAATAGTAATTCCTGGATTATTTTTATTATAAATTAATTTTCCCCTGAAATAAATATTTTTAATTATCCAGTCTCCCTCTGTTAGCTTATTTACAGGAATTTTTTTAATCATAATATTTTTTTCAATTAATCTAACATAATTTTTAATCAATGGATAAACAAATATTAACAGCGCAAATAGTAATATAAATAATTTTAATATCAAATTATTTACAAATAAACTAACTAATAAAATTATTATTGTTATAGATAGATAAATTTTATTTATTTTAAAATTAATTTTAACTTTATTTTTTATAATCAGATAAAAGCTGAATATTATGCTGTAAAGGGCCCCAAAAATTATTAAATTCATAATCAAAATCAATAAAAAAGAAATATTAAGATTAGGGTTAAGATAATTTAGTAATTCTTTTGGATAGACTGGAAATAATGATCCTAATGCACTCAGTAATTTAACATCTCCCCCGCCCCATTGTCTTGTATAATACATTAAATTTCCCAATAAAAAAAACATTAATAATCCGAATAAAGATTGAATTATAAAACTTGAGTCCTTTAAAATTAAGCTCTTAACTAAATAAAATGCCAAAGCAATAATAATTAAACTATAACTTATCCAGTCCGGAACCTCGCGTGTTTTAATATCGCAATAAGAAGAATAACCAAGCCATATTAAAGCTATTAAAACTAAAACAAGGTCAATCATATATTTTTTAAATTTAACTTTATTTATTAATCTTATGATATCAATTATTGGTGCCGGCCCCAGTGGAAATTATCTAGCCTATAATCTAGCTAAAGAAAAGGATGTTGTAATATTTGAGGAGCACCCCGAAGTCGGCAATCCAATACAATGCACAGGAATTTTATCAAGTTCAAGTTCCGCCTTAAACATAAAAATACCTGAAGAAATAATTGTTAATAGAATAAAAAAAGTCGAGTTAATTTCTCCAGATAATAATTCTATAACATTCAATTTAAAGGAGCCTGATTTAATAACAAACAGGATGGAATTAGATAAATTTTTAGCAAACGAGGCTGTAAATCATGGGGCAAAATTAAATTTAAGTCATAGATTTGTTAGTTATGATAAAGGTAAGATTTTAGTTAGACATAAGGGTGAATTAAAAAGTTATGACGTCGAAGCTTTGGTCGGAAGTGATGGTCCAAATTCCCAGGTTGCTAAAAGTGCAAATTTATACGGTGAAAGAAGATTTTGGGTTGCTAGACAATGCAGGGTAAAGATAAAAAATGACCCTGAACTATTTAAAGTTTATTTCGGAAGCAAAGTCAGTCCTGATTTTTTTGGATGGGTTGTTCCTGAAGATGAAAACATTGCGAGAATTGGAATTGGCAGTGAAAAAAATGCAGAGTTTTACTTTAAATCTTTTCTCAATAAACTCGGAAATCCTGAAATTATTGACTATCAGGCTGGATTAATTCCAATTTATGATCCTAAACCATTAAGAAGTAAAGATAATGTTTACCTAATCGGAGACAGTGCATTACAAGTTAAAGCTATTTCTGGTGGTGGAATAATCAAGGGAATGTTGGCAGCAGAAGAATTAAGCAATGCATTATTGAAGAATCTAGATTATGAAAAACTATGGAGAAAAAGAATAGGTATGGATTTATTTATTAATTTAAAAATAAGGCAGATGATGAATAAATTTTCTGATGAGGATTATAATAAACTGATTAGAATAGCCAATGAAAATGCCTTGAGCTCATTTAACCGTGAATTTCCTAAAAGAGATTTGATTAAAACAATATTCAAAAATCCCAAGCTTGATTTGTTCTTGTTAAGTAAGTTCGCGAAAGTTTTATATAGCTCATAAATTATTTTAAAGTAATGAAAATAAGAGGGATTTAGCTTGGTCTTAAAGAAGATTTATGACAGTATAAAAAGAGAGCATTTGTTCGTAATTTTAGTTATATTAACCGCATTAGTACTATTTAATTATTTTAACTTTGAATATACCGGTTCTGTTGTTCAAGAAAAGAGCTGTTATCAAAATGGTTATTCTTGCTGTTCTTCTGGAGATGGTTTAGGTAATTATTATTTTAGTCTAGATAATTCATGTTCTGACAATTATGAATGCTGGGATTCTTGTCAAGACACAGTTATAACGGCAAAGGCAACTCTTATTGATAGTCTAAGTGGTTTTTTTGATAATGTTAAAAAAAGTGTAAATGATCTTCTAGGAAAGAGAGATGTTGGAAAAACGATTTTACCAGATGAAGATTCTGAATTTGAAGCTAGAGGTGGTGGCGGAGGACAAACCTCTCCATGTCAATTAAAAAAAGATCTTCCTTATCAAATGGTTTCTCAAACATTTTGTATAGATGAAGAATTTGGTACATTTGGTGCAGATGATACTAATGTTTGTGCTAGTGGTGAAAATAAACCATATCTCGTATGTAGGGTATTTGCTGAAGAAAACAGAGGAGAATGTGGTATTCTTGCAGATAGTTGTAGTGGTTTTTTAACTAAAGAAAGTTGTGAATCTACCTATCCTGAAATTTGTGAATGGGAAGGAGTTTGTGGTGATAATGTTCTAGATGTGGGGGAAGAATGTGATGACGGAAATACAGCTAACGACGACAGCTGCAGTTCAGCCTGTACTGAAATAACAACTACGATACCAATTGATCCAACTCCCTCCTGCGGTGATGGGGAGGTAAATCAAGAGATAGAAGATTGTGATGATGGGAATACTGGAAATGGAGATGGTTGCAGCTCAACCTGCAAAAATGAAATCTTGGAAGCTCCTGATTTGAAAGATTTAATAGTAAAAGATAACGGAATTTTATTGACCTGGGATACTCAAGGAGGGGATTATGTAATTGAGGGTAATGTAATTAATGATCGCATAGCCAATGCTGTAGTTAGAGACAATTTGGTAAGTGGAGAGGCTATAAAGGATGATATTAAAAATATTTATGATAATGTTGTTGATTTTTTTAAAAAATTATTTAAACCAAGAACGGTTGGTGTTGATTTAAGTAATATAAATGGGTTTAGAATTTATAGATCCATAGATGCTTCTACTTTTAGCGATACTCCAACTTATACTTTAGATTTAGAGGGTACTGAATGTAATGATCAGGGAATATGTACTTTCTTAGATAGTCAAAATCTACAATCGGGTACAACTTATTATTATAAAATCATAATGTATGATTTGAATAATGTAAATGGAGAATTATCTGAAGTAAAAAGTATCACTTTTTCAACTATCGGGCCTATTAGATGTATAGAATGTGCTGCTCCTGGATTTGGCTGCTCTTACGTAAATGGTTCTTGTACAAGTTGTGGAACACGCGTTTGTACATCAATACCTATTCTAGTAACATCTTGTAATTCTGGAGATATAAAATCCGGAACTCAATGTTTTGTCTGCAATAGTGAGGGAGATAATTACACTCAAGATAATTCAAAATGTTTAACAGGACAAACTTGTAATGCGGACGGGCAATGCATAACAACACTCGTGGAAGATACAACACCTCCTATCGTTACAATCACAAACCCTAATGCGGATACAACAACCTCAAATTCTTCATTTACGGTTTCGGGAACAGCTTCTGATAATATCCAAGTTTCAAAAGTTCAGATTAAATTAAATGATGGTAATTGGGAAGATACAACAGGAACAACTTCATGGAGTAAGACCTTAACTTTAATATCTGGTCAAAATACAATTAGAGTAAACGGAACAGATACTTCTAGTTTAATTTCAAATGGGCAATCAAGAATAATAACTTATAATGCGCCAACTACAATTAAAGGAGAGGATGATTATGAAAACGGGTGTAATAATAATATAGATGATGACAGTGATTTGATCTGGGATGGATTAGATAATGATTGTGCAACTGGAGAAAAAGTAACAATTTCCAGCATAACTGTTCCAGATAATAAACCATATGAGGATTCCGAATTTGAAATACAATGTAAAATTGGTATTTTACCGGCTACAGGAGGAACAGCAACATTAAACAGAGCACAACCATGTATTATAGCGAGCATAAGTAATAAACTAGGAACTCAATCTCAAAACTGTGTATTTTTAAAAAGAACAGATGATACAATAAGATATAAGTGTAGTTCTGGTAATGTTGAAAAAGATAAGGTAGCTTCATGTAAAGTTGATACTATAAAATGTAATGGAGATTTAGCAACTTTAAGCAATAATGTAGCTCAAATGTTTATTAATGTTACAACCCCAAGTTTATGTACAAATATAATCGGGCAAGAAAGATTAGTAATAACAGATGTGGATCTTAATGACAAAGAATACAAATTAAATGAAAAAATTAATCCCGTATTAACATTAGAAAATCTAGATAATGAAAATTTAGATATCGTATCGGAATCTTATCTATATGATCTAAATTCAAAGAAACAATTATCAAAGGTAAGTCAGAATAAATTAATTGCACAGGGATTAAATGAGGAAGAAATGAAATTTGAATTAATTACGCCAAGTGTTTCTGCAAGTAAGTTTAAATTATATTTCAAAACATATTTAAAAAATCAAGAAAATGAGATTTGTTTAATAAATAGTCAGGATGTTAATATTAAGGCCTCGGTGGGAAATGCTTCTGGATGTCAGGATTTAGATAGAGATGGTTACTCTGACAGAATATGTGGCGGAAATGATTGTAATGATAATAATCCAAACATTAAACCGGGCGTAGTTGAAATTTGTACCGATGGACTTGATAATGATTGTAATGGCTTTGCTGATTCATTAGATCAAAGTTGTGTTAGTTCAGCTTGCAATTCCGGAGACACGAGAGAATGTGGGTTAAATGTCGGAGCATGTAGAAAGGGTACGCAAACTTGCAGCGGTAGTGTTTGGGGAACATGCATTGGTGAAACAAAACCAAATAAGGAAGTCTGCGGCGATGGATTAGATAATGATTGCAATGGATTAACAGATTGCAGCGATGCCGAATGTTCAGAATATCCTAACTGTGCTGTTGGTGGTGAAGACAGAGATAGCGATGGTTTGCTTGATAGTTGGGAACTTGAATACTTTGGTAGTCTAGAAGTTCAATCTGGAGAAGATGACTTTGATGGTGATGGATATACAAATGCCCAGGAATATGCCAATAATACTAATCCAACTTTAGAGGATAAAAAAACTTCTGTAATTACAATAATAATTATAGTTGTAGCGGTATTGGGAATAGCTGGATTCTTAATATGGATGTTTGCAATTAAACCAAAAAAACCTATGGGGCTCGGATTTAAACCAAGTACCACAGTAAAATCCATTACAAAAATATCGGTAAATTCTAAACTGGTCGATTATGTTAAAAACTCATTAAAAAAAGGATATTCCAGGCAACAAATATCAAATGCCCTTAAAATTAAAGGCTGGAGTGAAAGGGAAATAGAAGAGGCATTTAGGCAAGCAAAATAGATTTATGAAAAGGTTTAAATATTAATATACTTCATTTTACATAATTACTATGAAGAAATCACAAACCCAAGCCGGAAGTATTGCTGTTTTTATTATTTTAATTGCACTATTTATGATGCTTTATTTATTATTTTTGCCTGCTGAAGACAGATTAGCATTGCTTGGTGAAAATGAAACAAAAGATAGTACAAGCTCAACTAATAAAACTCTAAGTAAAGATGTTTTACTATATCAAAATCCGGGTTTACTAAAAGTATTTGACAGAGATACTGAAAGACATGAGATAGACAGCATAAATCTATTTTTAAAAGATGAGCCAGAAACAATTGATCTTTCTTCAAGCACTTCAGTTACAAAAAGTTTATTCAAGGAAAATACACAAGAATTGAGATTTGATGTGGAAGATTTAGAAAATTTAAATGAAGCAACATTATTCTTTTTGGTAAATGAAGGAAAAGGAGATTTAATAATAATATTGAATGGCATAGAAATTTTTAATAACAAAGTAAATGGATTGCAAAATATAATCCTGCCAAATGGTCTGTTACAAGAATCAAATAAATTAGTTCTTAAGGTATCTAGCCCGGGAATAAATATTTTTGGAAGAAATAAATATGTTTTAACAAATTTAAAGGTAAGAGAGAATTTTGAATTAACAAATACAAAAGAAGAAAGGACATTTGTGTTAAGTACGAATGAAGTTGATGACAATGCAAAACTAAGCTTCTTTTTATTCTGTAATAAAGCTGAGATAACAAGATTAAGAATATTTTTGAATGATGAAGAAGTAAACAATGAATTATTATCCTGCGTAAATTCACAGAAAAACGTTGATTTAGAAGAGGATTTATTGGAAGAAGGAAAGAATTCTTTATTATTCGAGATTGATAAGGGAGATTATTTAATAAATAAAATTGAAGTTGAAGCGAAGGTAAGCGAAGGTGGGGCAAAAACATACAGGTTCCCAGTAACAGAAAAACAATTTGATAAAATTTTAGATGACAATGAAGTTATGCTAAGGATGGAATTTAGCAGTTCAGATGACAAAACCGCATTAATAAATGTCAATGGAAATGAATTTACAATGGATACTGACGAAAATGATTATGAAAGGCCGATAACAAGCTTGGTTAAAGAAGGAAATAATTTTATTAAAATAACCCCTCAAAACGAATTTACAGTTGAATTTCTTGAGATTAAAATAGAAGAGTAAAATGGCAGATGAAAGAGGTGATGATCGTAGAATTAGAGATAGATGGAATAAATTTGTTTCAGGTCCTCAACAAGATAAACCTTGGTGGAGATCTCTTTTAGATATAATAACTGCTCCGTTCAGATGGTTTCTTCATTATGCTGGAGGAATATTCGGTATAATTGTTATGTTGGTATTATTGGTTGGTGCGGTAATTTTTGCTTATAATTATGCAACAAGTGGGGTATTACAATTACAAACAACTCAATTGGTAGATACACTTAGCAAAACTCCAATATTAAAGCCGATATTAGATACTTTAAAAATAATCAAAGATCCCTCAATTACTGTAAGACAATACAGCTGGCAGGCAGAAGTTGATGAAAACTCTCAAAATCAGGAACTTGGGCTAATTTTCCAGAAATTCACCTCATTAAAAAAGACTTATCTCCCAAATGAGCCCTTATCCTTTGTTGCCTCTGTTAAAATCGCAAGTTTAAAAGATGATTCTAAAGTAACTTTTTCTTGTGAAGATACAACCAGTAAAATCAATGGAAACATAGAACCAAAAGAACCTGTTGTTTTGCCAAAAGATTCCATTCAAGTATTTAGTGTGAGATGTGATATTCCAACCGAAACTATAAAATTAGGAGAAAAGAAAATTAAAGCAGAAACTGTTGTTTTGAAAGCAGTTTATGATTTTAAAACAAATGCTTACATTGAAGCTTACACAATGAGCAAACAGTTATTAACAGAAAAACAAAATAACCTAGAAAATGTATTTGAAAATGAAGAAAATTCTAGGTTGAATAAAGCGACGGGTGAGGTTCGTTCCCAATATACTGCCGGCCCAATAAAGATTTTGATTAATTCAGAATACTCTCAGCCATTTACAGAAGCAGGTCCATTCACAAATGATCCTTACTATAGTTTAGGAATTGCAATTGAGAAAGCAAGTTCATTTTATCAAGGAAGATTAAATAAAATAAATAATGTTTATTTATATTTACCAAAAAACTTTGAACTAAAAGAGGATAATTTATTTGAATTTTCAAATGAGGAAGATGAAATTTTTAATAAATATAAGCTAAAAGAAGAAACAATTAATAAATTAAATTCTGTTTGTAAAGGTCCAAACTCGCTTAATTTAGAATGCCAAACTTATTGGGAACGTGGATTTATCATTGCGCTGACCAGTTTCAAAGTAAATTCCTTAAACAAACCCGAGTTGGACAAAAATTATATTAGGGCGGAAGTTGAATATGACTTTCAAGCAGAGACTTCACAGGTTGTTACGATAGCTGAATCATTTGCAGTATCATAAGATTTTTAAACAAAGTTAAATAACTATAACCAATGAAAAAAGAGCTGTTGATTTTAATTATTGCTGCATTAATTTTTATTACTGCATGCACTGGTTCTAAAAATCTCGTTGGTTCTGGGCCAGACGGAGTTCAAATAAAATTTGTTCAGCCAGAAGATATAATCGCTTTAAATATTCAGGAAGAAACAACAACGGTTCCAATAGAAGTTGAATTAACGAATTATGCAGAATGTAATATTATAGGAACATTATGTGTTAAGGATACGCTAAGCGATAGTTTTGGTGGAATCAATGATCAGTGCAGAGAGATAAGTTTAGACGAATCGAGAGTAAATAATAAAAAAATCGAATTAGACAAACAAACTTATTTCTTTTCAAGCCAGCCTTATTCAAATCTCTTTAAAGATGAATCAACAAATATATTGGCTACTGCAAAATATTCCTGTAATATAATAACCGGGCCAAGAGGAGTTTGCACAAAATCGATTTATAATAAAGAAGATCCCAAATGCAATGCAGTAGAAGTTATTTCCGGAAATGCCCTTAGCTCTAAGGTAGCTCCAGTTACTGTAACAAAAATAGAAAAGAAGTTGTTGCCAATTAATACCCAAGATACGAGATTAGAGGTTGCAATAACTTTAGGCAAAATGAATAAAGGAAAAGTATCTGCAGAAACTGAAAATCAAGAATCAAGTTTAAAGGGAAATCCTATTAAAATAGAAATTGATTATGCGGGTTCTTTTATGAGCTGTCAGGGTAAAGATTATAAAGAAGGGACATTATATTGGAAATCTAATGAAAACGAAAAGATTATTAATTGCGATATTTTCTTAAATTCAGGAGATTATCAGGAAAATCCGATAAATATAAGATTAAACTACATGTACGAGATAACTGAAACTAAGCCAATAACTATAAAAGATAAAAAGGAGGGAAGTTAATGAATAAATATATTGTCATAATATCTTTATCATTATTACTAGTTTTGTCAGGGTGTAAAACAACAGAAACCCCTCCAACAGGTGCATTTTTAGGCGGAACAGATGGTGTTTCCATAGAGTTTGTTAATTTAGCCCCTCCAAGTTCTTTTAATCAAAATGACTCGGTTAAAGTTAAAGTTTTATTAACGAATAAAGGTGAATCAAGGGTTGCAACCGGAAATGCAAAATCAAGAATATTTGGAATAACATTAGAAAACTTCGGGTTAACTTCTGCTTACAAATCTAACTTAGGACCGATAGAAGCTAAGGGAGAGTTTACAAAAGAGGGTGGTGAGCAGGAAATTGAATTAGGAACCATAAAATATAAACTATCGGTTATAAATTCTGAGGATTACACCTTGAGGGCAAGATTATGTTATCCTTATCAAACAAAAGCATTAGTTGACGTATGCATTAAATCAACAATAAGCCAGGAATCTGGAGAACAAATTTGTGATACTACTGGGGAAAAAGTAGGTTCTGGAAGCATTTCTTCTGCGCCAATACAAATTACTTCAATAACAGAACAAACC
>Ga0208375_1003280_pt1 | contig 13962 bp, 20 predicted proteins | sample RifOxyD1_FD_184038 | JGI IMG/M metagenome (GOLD analysis project Ga0208375, IMG submission 184038) | Soil microbial communities from Rifle, Colorado - Rifle Oxygen_injection D1 (SPAdes) | ecosystem: Environmental > Terrestrial > Deep subsurface > Rock core/Sediment | place: Rifle, Colorado... | reverse complement strand
GAGCCACAAAGTTGGCTTCCATCAATTCGTAGCAATCCACCGCTGCGCCGATGTCGGCGCAGGCGTAGGCAATCGCACCTTTCCCTGCGCTTGGTTCTAGCACGCGCATTCCACGCTGCACTTCCGCCAGTTCCATCAACCGAGCCACCACTGCCGGTGGAGACGGGAAAAAGTTAAATTCATCCTTCGGCACTTCGACCTCGCCCGAAAGGATGATCTGGTCAACCCGGTTCGCGGCCTCGTCATCGAATATGTGGGCTTTGGCTTTTCGGTTCCACTTTCCACCAGCGGCCTCCAAAACCTTATTCGTCCTCTCGTACATCCTGCGATCAAGCTGGCCCGTCAACATCAGCGCATTACCGTTTGTTTCAGCGCAGCTCAGAACTGCAAGAACTTCATCATCTACTCGCATTACCTTCTTTCTCCGTAGTAAGGCCAGGCTAACCCGGCACTTGAAGCGACGCCGGTGAGCGTCGCGGTTATTTGGCCGCAGTGGCGGCGCGCTTCAGCTATGCGTTATACGTTTCCCACGCGGGCCAGTGCCTCCAGAAATCCTCGCGCAAATGCCGTGCGCTCCCGTTCCTGAAATTCGGCCTGTTGCCCCGGCAAGAACGCGCTTTTCAGCAGCAAGGCACTTTCATCATCGCGAGTGAACAGCATCATGTGTTCTCGGCTATGCCGAACAAGCCTCTCCGCGAAGATCGTCACCGTCTTGCAGTCATCGAGCATCGGCGCCTGCTGTGCCGCCAGAACTGACAGCATCGGCGGCAACTGCACCGCAAGCCGAACCATCCCGCGCTCGTTCAGGTATCTCGTTGCCATCGGCGGCAGGTCAATCACCGTTATCGGTTCCATGTCGTCCGCGTACAAAACCACTCGCATATTTACCTCCACGTATAATTGTGCATTCAACCCGGACAGCCCTACGGCTGCGCCTCCGGGCTTCCGGTTAATGCGGCGTTATGTGCTGCCGCTCCGATTCTTAGACCAAGCTCTTTTGCAATATAATGGGCCTCTTCATCTATCTCGTCGTGATTTAGCTTTATGGCCAATATTGCCGCATTACGTTTGTGGAAGATGGCGCGGTTCTTAGTGACGGTTTTCATTAATCGCCCGCCTTCAGTTTGCACGGTGTCACCTGATTTTGACTCACGAGTTACAAATACAGGCTCAATGTATCGGTCATCAAAATAAGCGATGTACATCTCTCTATTTACGGTCTCGCTAAGTTCAAACATTTCGACCTCTGAGTAAGCACATAACAATTCATTAGTGTGGGACGCGGCGTAAGCGGCGCGTCCACTCCAACTGCACGGGGCCGCGCCCCACAATTAACCGTTGGGCTTCACTAATTGTCTGGCTATGAATGAGCCATCTTTTACAAATCCGTGAAACTCTTCACCTGAGATTGCGGCTTTTGCAGTTACGGTAAACGGAATTAGCGCTTCGGCTATTTTATGAAATTGCTCGAACGAACATTCGAATTTGTCGTAAAGTGCAGTCTCAATTTTGTCACTGTCGTAGTTATCGGGGAACCCGAAAATGTGTGCTGCCAACTCTTCTGCATCCATCCAGTCCATGTTTTTTCTCCTAGTTTACAAGCCCAACCCGGCGGTGAAGCGGGACTGCTGAATTAAGTGTTTCGTTTTTATTCATGGTTTCCATCGCCGCAGCCCCTCACTTTTACGTTAGACATCGTATTCAGGCTTGCAATGTTGACACTGAAAATCCTCATAGCCATCGCTCACCTTCCCAGTTCCGTGACAAATAGAGCATCTGTCGCGCCTATCAGAATCGCTTTTTTCTCGCATCATTCGCAATTCTTCCGCAAGTCCTTGCGCAGCCATTGGGTACATTCCCATGAGTCCTTCTTTTTTGCCACAATCAGCAGCTTCCAATGCTTGTTCAATGTTCATGTCTAACCTTTCATTCAAGCGGGACGCCTATCGGCGCCCCTTAATTTAACGTTAGCTTGCAGAATGCCGCGCAGCTTTCCGACAAGCGCCTCCGCATCTTTTGCGTCTCTCCAGAAAGCATCGGCCCTCTGCTTCGCCTCGGCGTCGGTCTCGTCGGGTCGCTTCTGTAGCGCATGGCGGTTGTTCTGGTATGCAATACTCATAAATCGCCAAGTCGCGAACTCCAGCAGGCGAAGCTCGCGGGAAGTGACATGCAAGCTAACAACCGCTTCGAGATCCGACCCATTACCGCGTGGTGGCTTTTCGGTCGGTACTTCGTCTCCAGGTATTCCATCGCTCATAGCTCGTTTCCTCCGTTATGGGCGGTAATGGTCGGCTCAAGCGGGCCGTTAGATTTACTCACCGATATACCAGCGCTTGTCTGGAAGAACTCTGACAGCCCGCTTTATAAGCATTTCAGCACGCTTCTTGCTGAATATGTACACAATAAGGCTGGCTGCCATTAAATATCTAGCATAAGGTATAGTAGATCTATCTTTAGAAGAATTGAATAATATTACATTATTTCTAGGTTCTTTATTAGTAACTATGTACCCGTTTTTCCATATCTCATTAAATGGATATTCTAATTGTATTTTCATAAGTTATATTTAATTATGGTAGCACGTCCGGGTAACGATCCCGGCCCAAAGACTTATGAGGTCTTTCTTCTCACCTGTGAAATACCGTGCTAAGAAATTGGTACTCTTGGCAAGGATTGAACTTGCAATCTACTGAGTAGAAATCAGTTGCCTTATCCGTTAGGCTACAAGAGTATATTAAAACACTTTAAGATAAGTTCTGCCTGAAGCTCTATTCATCTTCAGCTTTCTCCCACTTTTCCGGTTCTTCGTGTGCACAGTGGTATAGAGTCCGTGAAACCTTGAACTACTTGTTAATATCAGAGGCTATCGCTCGATACAACTCATCTTTGTTAGCTAGACTTAGATTTTCATTCAATTACACACAGAGCTTATCTTAAAAGATCCTATAAGTTTACATCGACAAGATCAACGATGAAGAAGTTTTAAAACATTCTCAGGTTTGATTGTGATAGTTATCTAACATCCTCGAAGATTCACATCTCCTCTTAGTACGGTGTTGTTTCTAAAATAGGTACCTTGAAAGTTCTATTTTGGCTACTCCTATAACTACCACATGTTTGAGGATTCATCATCCTCTTCCAACCATACTGCTGAGAGGGGTTGGAAATTTAATGCTACGACTTAAGTTTACTCCCCTAGATAGTGACTGTCAAGCTGTTTGTTAGTAAGGCACGTCATCATCAAAATCGGGTTCTGACTTATCGAAACTATCCGCTACGGTATTTGCCGACTTGGGCTTCTCTTCGTAGCGTGCCACATTAGTCACCTTACCGAAATCACAAGAAGATTCTCCCCGCTTGTATTCAATAAGCTCTTTCACAAGCATGTTAGATAGATAAGGATATGTACCTGGAAACGCACCTTTATCTACTACACTAATTGCAAAGCTAAGATCTCCTTTAGACCCGTTGGCCACAAGTACATCCATTGTAATGTCCTTCACACCTTCTCCATCAGGAACGAAAATCTTAGGTCTACCTTTGAACCCATAAGGTACTAAATCCCCTTTCTTAAATTCGTTACAATCCCCTTTTAGAAGTGCATTTGCTTTTACTGAAATCACAAAATGGTTCTTATCCTCTGGGTTAGGAGGATCAATCTTGTACTTATCCTTAAATTCAGAAGTTTTAATCTTCTTATATGAATTCTTTGGGAAGGCTTTTTCCCAAGCATCTGCTGTATCTTCATCTACTACTATATCTGTCTTGTATTCTTTTTTAGCAGCGTCTGAATGATTAATAACAGCTGTCTGTACTTGAGTGTACAGGAACACTACATCACGAATATAACCCTTCTTTTCTTTCAAATTAATTTCAATCTTACTCATTTCTTTTCTCTTATTAACTTATATTATTTACAATATAAACACATTTACAGGGCTGCCGTCTTCAGGTGTATCATCCAAACTCTTAGCCCAATCTTCTAATGTTTCGTGGATAACTGCTGCTAGTTTATGAGCTTCTGCTGGAGAGTCTGATTCTAATTCAGCTACTTCTAAGTGACGTTCAACCTGCCTTCCACGAAGGAAGATGTATTTATTACCTACATCAACAGCTGGAAAATTGTAGGATTTAACCTGCCAATCTGTTTTACAGATATACTCTGAACAATATGTAAGGTCGATCTGTTCAAGAATCTGAAACTTTACTGTACGACCTTCCACCCACAATTTATATGTAATCTTCACATCTTAATCCTCACTTTCACGATATCATCTGCGTTAAACACAGCTAATCCTAGATAACCTTTGATTCGATATACATCTGCATCTTTATTTCTGTGAGCCCCTAAAGATTCTACACTCAGGATATTAGCAGAGCCATAAATCCCTGAGATACCTTTTGTCATACTTCCATCATCAAACTTGCCAAGATAAACTGTGGAGTAATTAGCTTTACATGGTTTAATGAATGATACCTTAGTCGACAACCATTGTCTACACTTTTGCCAAATATTTTCAGGGATAAATTCATCTTCAATCCAGTCTGTAATGTAAATTGGACTATCGTTATACAGATAATCAACAGGGCTTTTTATGATGAAAGCATCCTTGTTTTCAAGGAAAAAAGATCTGTTCACCAACAGAAAATCATATAGCTTAGAACCTTGTATTTTTGTGATATGATTTAGATAATCAACTTTAAAGGTGTTCTTTTCAGGAGTCAACCTCTTTAACCCCTCAAACTGAGTAGGGTGTTCTGATGTATCTCCGTTGATTATAAAATCCTCGTAAAGTCTACCAACACTTTTAGCTTTGGAAATTACATAACCCGTCAGGCAAGCATTATAGTAAGACACATCTTTAGGAATTTCAACGTCACCTATCAATGTACTCAACAGAGCACTGTGCCCAGTTATTTTATCGTTCTTGTAATTATTAAAACTTAAAGCATTTCCTGCAATCTTCTTCATTGGAAGCTTTTCAAGGAACTTTGAGGTTAGTATTACTTGATCCCATAAACCTTCGTTTAGTTCTTTATTGTTCAATTAATGTGCTCCTGCCCAATTTTTAGCTATGACATAATCCATGCCTAAAGTAACATTCATTTTATAATAGTCTGAAGTCTCTTTAGCTGCATCCATTACCATTTCACCTACTTTGGAATAGGATACCCACCACTTGTCATTTACATGGGTAACATTACCCAAGCGCTTACCTTCTAGTTTAAAAGCTTTTGCTTCTTCTTCCGTATTAAAGGATTTGAATTTAACAAGTCCTTTTGAAACTTCTAGTTGCACTTCATCCAACAGTTCACACTAGGCGCAACCCTTAGTGCCGCCAGAGCCGTTATCGGCTCCGCTGCCTCTAGTTTTCACTAGGGATCGGATCATATCACGAACCTGCTAGGCTCTATCCCGCTTCAACTCATCATTAGCTTATGAGCCTACTCCCCGAAGGGATGATCTCTGAACTTTAAAAGATTAAAAATAATTATCTGAGACTTTCTTCCAAGTTCTCTTGGAGAAAATAGTACCATCTTCAAAGATGGTATAACCATGTAGCACCTTGTAATTATTCATAATCTTTCCTTAGCTGCTGATTGACATAGGTTATTATACCCTTAGCTTTCCAGCAATTCAAGATATTTTCGATGTACATTACTGTACAAAGCCACAACGTAAATTATGGTATGCAATCATTTGTTGTACATAATCTCTATTTAACCATGACTCTTTAAAGAAGTCAACAAGCAAACCTTCTTCTTTTAACTTCTTATCTAGGATTACCATCTGTCTTTTTGCACAGATAACGCCGCTCGATTGTAGGAGAGAATTCAAAAGTGCATGTTTAGAACGGGTAGGTACTTTACGTCCATCTATACTAGTGATGAATTGCTTATTTCCTACCTTCTCCCAGTATTGTTCCAACTTATCTTTGAGTTCTGCTAAGGGCTTACACTCTTCCCAGAATTCCTCAAATATCTTCTTAGCTTTAGCTATAGGCCAATTCATTTGCTTGGCAATCTTAGTAGGCTGTGCTCCGTAGGATGCCGCATATTTAAGGGTCTTAGCCGCATCTCTTGTAATCCCTAACTTCCTTGCATTATTACAATGTATACTATTAGGTTTACTTTTAATCAAAGACTCTGCATATTCAGGTCCATTCTTATATTTCCATACAAAATGACCTTCAATCATGCTTTCGAGTGATGTAAAATCGGCACCAATTTCAAAAGCATTTGAATCTGACCCAAACAAAGCTCTAATCTTATCCCCATATAAAGAAGTTACTCTAGGAATATTACAGACTACCCTATGCTTGAATCTCGCAGTGCCACAATCACAAGTACCCGCAGGCGTAGGAATCCTACCATCCTCTCTCACTGCCCTTAGAAACCCTTTCTCAGCGTCTTCTTCATCGTCAAAATCAGCACCACCCCCTAAGATACTATTCCTTCTGTGATTGTAAGTCAACCAATTAGCTACATCTCTAGCATAAGGAAACTTCTCCCCTAGCAACTCAAGATTAGGGCATAGATTCTTATCTTGGTCTATTGTGAAACAAGGATTAGTTAAAACTCTGAGAGGTTTCTTTGCATCGTGATTAAGTAAATGCTCTTTAAGTCTCTCAGGCGTAACTCCAAGCTGATCGCAACGATCTTTACAGAAGTTAGAGTCTAAAGTCTGTTCTACATATCTTTCAACTGTTTCAATGTATTTATCCCTGCTTAACTTCTTCTTCTTGCTATCTACAGTTAAATCTCTTTCCTTGTATAAAGTAGGTTGCCATCCAATGGATACTAACCATTCCTTAATGTGTGTACTAGACTTAATCTCCGCCTTAACTGTGCCTGGGTGCAAGCTATAGTTAATTGGTAATGGATGTTCTTTACCTTCATAAATTAATCTGAAGTTACCTAACTCTCCTTCAATAGTAGCTCCAAGTCTACTAGCAAAGTTCTTAATATGAGTAGAAGGTTGTCCACTCTTTAAGAACTGAGTGTTTGGAGGAGTAAACTCTTTCAATAAAGTCTTAGTAGCAGGTTTAGGAGGAATAAGAGGCTCTACTTTTAGTCTTGCTTCTTCCATTAAGCTATCAAGCTCTTCCAGATTCTTCTTAGCTAATTCAAGATCAAACTTAAATCCTCTATGCTCACTTCTAGTTACAATCTCTGCTACAGCTTTCTCTAAAGTATAAGCGTCATCCCACTTCCAATCGCCTTTCTCTTTCTGGAGATATTCCCAAGCTTTCAAAGTAACGAGGGTGTCGTTCTCACAGTAACTTAGCATTTTACTGTGGTAGACTTTGAACTCAGCTCCTTTAAGAGAGTCTTTAGTAATGAGTCCTAACTCAATAGCTTCCTTCCTCCAATCAATCTTAGGAAAGCCTAGCATCTCACCAAACCACGCTAGACCATGCCCTTGACGATCAGGGTTTAAAGTCTTAGATAGAACCATACCATCATCAATCTGACAAGACTTACCATTAAAGGCATCTGGTCCTACTGAGTAATTCAAATCTAAAGCTAACTTCAAAGCTAGATGGTCAAAGTTAATACTATTCCATCCAATCCACTGTGTTACTCCCTTACTGAAATCTACAAATTTATTATAAACTTCTTCTTGGGAAAACTTATGAACTTCTTTAGTGTCGATATCTCGGCAGACTATACAATGTATCTTAAAAGAATCCCGTAGTTTGTACGGGATCTGAGTATAATCTATTGCTTCTTCATTTAGAAGAGATGAAGCTTCTATATCCCATACAACTCTCATTAACACCTCTTAATTATATTGAGAAAGCTTATTATGTAACATATTACAAGCCTTAACAAATATATCTCTATCTTCAGTTAGTATATCATGATACTCATCTAAAACAAAATCTAAGTCTCTGAAGAATGATAGTACCTCTTCTTTAGTTTCTGATGTAAGTCTATTAGACTTAAATTCACTCTATTCTTGTTCTACTTTCATACTCAAACCCTCTTCAGCGTAACTTTCACAATCGCCTTATTCTTGACTTCTTCAGGCCACTTAGCATTCTTAATTTCAGTAACCCATTCTGTCCAGTAATCAAAGTCGGAAGGTTCATAAGCTATGAGATATTCATTCATATGAGCTTCCGTAAAATCATGAACATCTTTCAGGAGAGAAGCCTTATCAAGGATACTGTCATGAATCAATACATACCCTCGCCATTCCTTCTCACCCTCTACTTCTACAAGAGCAATAGGATGGCTTGGTGAAAGATCCTTTCGGATTTCTTTAAAGTCAATTTGATAGTCGGGGGCAAGTGTATGGAAAGACCATTGTTTACGATTACTCATATTATAACCCTCTTGTTTATTTTCATTAAATTCTACAAAAGAATTGGAGGAGGTTTGATACCTAAATTCTCTTCCTGCTGCCCATATAGAGCTTCCTGGCCATACGTGGTCTCTCATTCTACAACTCCATCGTTCCAATGACCTTGATATATATACCCGCTTCGGCTAAAACCATTGTTCCAAGCATACATAAAATCAAATTCAAAATCAGAATAAAGCAACTTGATATTATCCCAATCTTTAGGCTCTATGCACTCCCTGTGCAATTCTACGGGGTTTCTATCTTTAACTATGTACTTACAAAATTTAATAGGTCCCTTTTGAACAGGCGCTTCAGTCGATCCAATCATGGTACACTCAGTCATTTACAATCTCCGTCAGCAGCTTCATTTCAACTTTCACAAATGTTCCGTTATCAAATTCCTTGTAAATCTCATCTGATAAGCATTGATCACTTATTGTAGCAATAAGATATAAGAAACTATCTGCTACAAGATACACTTCGATTGCTTCACTGTCAATATCATTTTGTTTAAGCCATAGATTCATTACTTAATTCCTCTTGTTGAATTTGTCTAATATCTGTCAAAGTATGGAGCTAGAGCCATTACAAATATACCAATACCGCCTACAGCTACTCCTAAAGCAATAAAAGCTGTAAGGTCTAGTATAAGTGCTCCTATTACAACCATTGTAGCACCTATTGAAAATATTCTTGCTAATTTACACATTTAAAAAACACTCTTTCAATTTTATCAAATGTTTCTTTGTAGTATTCTATGCAATCATCTAGTGTCATGTCAAGCCTTAGAATTCAACTTTACTTTTAAAAAATAGTTTCTTATCGTACATGGTGTGGGTAGCATTATCATAATAATATTGACCCGCCATACCAGTCCACCCCGTCCAGCGGCATTTCGTCATCTTCAGGTAAGTCGTATTACGTTCAATCTCGTCCTCTGCTTCTTTATTACGAGTGAATATAAGATTACAAGCTCCTGACTTAAAGATAGTAGAACTTCCCATCATATCTTCTTCGTGAAGATCAGCTCCAGTGCTGTTAGCCTTTTGGTTATTAGAGTTCTTACGAGCATGATTGATATTAATAAAAGTAACTCCGTGGCTTTTCGTCATGCCTTTCTGCCATTTTAGAAAACTAGCTTGTTCTTCATTGGAAAGCCCATCGAGAATGTCCTGGATAGGATCTAAGATTATCACAAGACACCCACAAGTAACAATTAAATTCTCATTGCACTTTTTCATGCTATCAATTCCACCATCTCTATCTTCAACTAGATGGAATCTAGGGGAACCTTCTTCATTCTGCCATAAGGTTGCCTCTTTAGCAAGAACTTCTTCACTTTCAAGATAAGCTAATTTTTCATTCAGGTCTTTAATTAAATCAATCTTATTTCCTAAATGCCTTGATAGCAACTTAGTACCATATTCCCCACCTTCTGATTCAAGACTAACCACCCCCACTTTATGAGGGCTATTAAAGATCCAATAGTAAACACATTCATCTACCAGTGTACTCTTACCACTTCCTGAGCTAGAGAGGACATTTACAATACGCCCTAATGGGATACCTCCAGCCATTCTATCTTCTACCTCGTGCATAAAAGGAGGTAGAGGGATCTTAGGTACTTTAGCTAATTCTCGAATCTTATCTTTCAAAGAGGTACTAGCCACAATCCCATCTGGCGTATAAGGTCTAGCTTTATAATAAGCATCTAGCCAAACCTTCTGTTTACCTTCTTCAAGCATCTTATTACTGTCTTTCAAAGGTAGGTCCATGACGAACATCTTACCCTTAGGAAGAACTTTAACAATGTCTTTCAATGCTTCTTGCCCGGCTGTATCCTGGTCGTAGCAAACAATAATCTTTTCAAATCTATTCAGCCAATCGTAGTGCATCTGAAGCTGCTTGTGGCTACCAGATTCTCCAATAACTGCTGACACGACAGGTGTAGGTTCAAAATCATAACCTTTACTCTTACGATAATCCTCAAGCATCTGGAAAGCGCTAAGACAATCTACTTCACCAGCTGTGAGTACAATATTCTTAGAATTACTATTCTTAAACTTCCATTGCCCAAAGAGATCACTTGTCTTTCCAAATTGACCTACAGAACTAAATTCCTTTGGGATAATTCTAAGCTTAAAGCCAGTAGTCTTATAATCCTTAGTAATGGGGTAGTAGTGTTTAACTACAGCTCCTGATGAGGTATTATACTCAAAACGTACGGCGTAAGCCTTGTAAGTCTCATCTGTTATACACCGACCCCCTTTCCCAGAGGTGCCTGTATAACCTTTAATCTTTTCAATCTCTTCTGGAGTTAATGGTTCTTTTGACATCACACTCTCTTCATAATTATCATCCCAAATGAATCTATCTAATCCGCGTTTTTCTTTTTCTTCGTCACTAAGTTCAGTGAAACCACATGAAAAGCAGAAACTCCCTTGACATTTCCCGTATACATGGAGATTATCTCCTGATTTATCCTCCCCTCTGCTGCGGCAGGATGGACATGCTGCTTTGTATTGCATAAATCCTTTACAAATTCATTATAAATTCAATTATCTCTGCTGATCCCATAGGTAGGTATGGGTTAGAAGAGATCTCTCGTCATAGCTGATTAAAATCCTTGATAAGGACTGTTAAGATTTGATCTTATATTAATCCTGTCATTTAATCATATCTACTATAGAAGTCCTAGCAGGAAGTGGTGCCCATATATCAACTTCTTGACCGAAATAATTACTTGGCCCAAACTCCTTCCAGCTATAAGGAACTAAATTATTTCCATGTACATCACAACTTTCATAAATAGAACTTCTTTTACTTTCATGTTTAACTAATTTACCCGGAGGAGTAGGGCATGAATACCCAATCACTATCTCATCAGGAATATTTCCATTTCTCATTTGATGACGTTCTTCTTCGGATATTCCTCTTGTGAACTTTGCCACCCTCCAGTACCTCTTTCCATCTTCATCATCATAATCCGACCAATTGCTTTTCGTCAAGTAGATAAGAACATATGCACCATCGTCTGGTAACTTTTCCTTAGTAGAGTAAAAAGACATTTCTATAATTCCTAGTAAGTTAATCATATACTCCTAGCGCAGTTTTAATCAATTTTCTTCCTAGTTCTACGATAGCTTTTTCAGCCACCTCTTCAGAGGAGAATTGAATAGTTCCTTCAAAATCCCCTACATCCTGACTAACTGTAAGACTGTCTGACCCTTGGCTATAGAAGTAATAATACTCTTCTTCAAAATCTTCATTATTCTTATCCGCCCACATCTGAAGCTTTGCCCTAGCAGCCGTAGAAGGTTTCATAAGATATTGCTTATATGCTTCAGCTTCTTCTTCTGTTTTGAATATATTACTACTAATCTTGCGGAAGTGATCTTCAACTTCATCATACCCATATACTTTCATTAATTCTCCATCTGAACTGACAAACCAGTATACTGCTCCATCCACAGGCCACTCGTCTCGTTCAGCAGGTTTATTCTCAACTTCTTTACGAAGAGCCGCAAGTTGTTCTTCAAGTTGTTTAATTTTGTCTAGTGTGCTCAATTCAATTCCTCTCTATTCGGCAGCCACTTAGGCATTCCAAGTTGATCATACAATTCATCACAAAACTGCTTCCATACCTTCAGTCTATGATTGTAACGTTGAAAGATAATGTTACGCAAAGTCATGTAGTTTGTCAAGACTACTCTACGTTGAATAAATCCATCAGGTAAAGCATTAGCTACTTCTTCAATGTCAGGTTTATCCTCCTTGATCCATCTGTTGAATTCTCCCATATCAAAACACTTAGGAATCATCTCAAAACGATCAGCAGTTACTCCTGTCTTCATCAAAGTGTGCATTGTACTTGTAGACATCTTTCTGAATCCAATCTGATAGCGATCAAACTGTTTCCACATATACAAAGGAGCTTCAATTTCAAGCCATACTGAAGTAAGTGTTAGAAAATCATTATGCCCTCCGCCTTGATGAGCCATCTTGATAGAGCGTTTAAGAGCTTTCTCACGCTGACCTTTCCACCATTCAGTTACATCTTGAGACTCATCAAAATAGGATAGTGACATTGCACGTAAGGCTTCATCCCATCCTGCTTCATTTAGTAATCTAACTTTCAATTATTCTTCCCTTACTTAGTTTAAAACACTGTTTGTTACATTCACTGTTGTAATATATCCCAAGCTAATCGCCGAGATAACTATAATGAGGCTGATTACAACATACAATGAATATTTATTCATAAACAGTGACTGTCTTTTGCTTTTTTTCTACTTCGTAAAGAGTAGAAGAATCAAATTCTAAACCGTTATATGAATAGTAGCTGTAATCAAACCGATAGACTTTATCTTTCCACTTAAACACGCTGTAAGCATACTCTCCCTCGCCTTCCCCACCTTGTTGTTCAATCAATTCAAAGCCTTCAGGTGAGTCGATGCCAAACAGAATCTCTGCATAATCCATATCTTCCAGAGCTTCCTCAGGGTTTTCGATGTTGTATGCTTCCATAATCTCATTGAAAATTACTTGTTTATTTACTTCCTTTGCCATGATAATCTTTCCTTCTTTAATTGTATTAAATAAATGATAAAAATAACTAAGCTCAGGCTTTGCAAAATAATCCAAATGATCTATTAGAAAATCTGTTGCCCAATTCTTTGTTAAGCTAACTACTGTTTTATGTAACGCTAAATGATAAGCTTGCATCCAAGTATACTTACCACAGATCTTTCCCGGTATCAACCATCTCTCTGCTGCAATAACACTTATCTCTTCTTTGAACATCCTTAATTGTAGATCTAAGGATAACTTATCAAACTTATCTTTGTCAATAGCTACATCAGCTCCATCACATAAACAATAACTATAAACAGGAGGATTTGGATAAGCTACCAACTCATGTAGATAATCATGATCATACACATAAGGTACGTACTCATTAAAGAAGTCATCCTTCTTCTTGTAAAGCGATAGGAAGGGTTTATTACCGTTCTCCTTCCTCCAGTATTCAGTAAGCTTAGAATACAGCTCTGGGAGCTTCTTACAGCCTTTAGCTTTCAAATAAAGAACATCGCTCTTATGTTTCTGCCATTTAATATCCCACCCTAAGTGAGAGCACTTAATGGTGTATATTGCGTCTAAAGTAGCATACCCACTATCTTGAGGTAGGATATCAAGTATTTCCGGAGGTAGTTGTATGAAATCCTTTCCCGTAAGGGGGGCGAAAGATATGCCTTTTGAAATTGCTACATCCCTATCATTAGGCTCCCTGAAATCAGGAATCCAATGTTTGATAGCTGTACTTCCTATGATTATCATATTAACAACCTCTTAAATACAAACTATATTCTTTTAGAATTCAATAAGTTATCTTTTTAGCTGTTGACTTTTAAGAAAAAATATGATATAATATTTCTTTCTTCTCTTTACAAGAAAGCTTCTTAAGGAGTCCACTTCTTGTTTCTCTTCGTTTTTTAGAAGATAGTTAAGAACAGCCAAGCAGAATTAAATCTTAAATATAAATCCTCAGCATATGCCCTTCGGAAGAATCCTCTCAGCTATAAACTATTAGTACAGATACCTACCTTTAG
>Ga0208375_1003279_pt1 | contig 13966 bp, 14 predicted proteins | sample RifOxyD1_FD_184038 | JGI IMG/M metagenome (GOLD analysis project Ga0208375, IMG submission 184038) | Soil microbial communities from Rifle, Colorado - Rifle Oxygen_injection D1 (SPAdes) | ecosystem: Environmental > Terrestrial > Deep subsurface > Rock core/Sediment | place: Rifle, Colorado... | reverse complement strand
CCTCCAATTCTTTTGCGGTTACCGGAAAATCTTTATTAGAATTATCAAAGACTACTGAAACTTCTGCATGCTTAGCTGGCTTTCCTTTTTTTCCTCCGTTGTAGATTAAATTAGCGGACTTATCTGCTCTTAGAGATTTAGCGGATAAACGACCTAAGACAAAGCATAAACTATCAACCACATTAGACTTACCCGAGCCATTTGGGCCTAGTACTGCGGAATAATCTTTTCCAAATTGCAATTCAGTAGGTTTTGCAAAGGATTTAAAACCAGTAGCTCTTATCTTCTTAATGACTGTCATTTCTTATTTAGAGTTTTGGAAAGAAGTTTATAAATTTTTCTTAATATTTTTTGTTATTAGTGATATAAAGAGTGGAAGAGTTTTTTACATTCTTCTCTCATAAACCCTTCAATTAAAAGCAACTTTGGATCCCCTTTTTCTAGTATTTGGGACGTAGGGATATTGATAGTTCTCCAGCTCAATTCCTTATTTCCATTTTGTATCCTATAATTCTCCATATCTTCTATCTTCGCACCATAAACTATTCCTTCCATCTTAGCCCAAATTGCTGCTGAAGAACACATAGGACATGGTTCATGAGTTGTGTAAAGTATGCAATCTTTAATATGTCTTGAACCTAATAATCTTGATGCTTCTCTTATGGCAATAATTTCTGCATGATTTGTTGGGTCTTGATCCAATTTTACCCTATTCCCTACCCTGATAATAATTTTACTATCTTTAACTATAACCGCTCCGACTGCATAATCTCCCTTTTCTTTTGATTTTATCGCTTCTTCAATTGCAGCTTTCATAAATTTTTCTGCTGGCTGGATCATAAGTTTAAATTGAAAAGAACACCATTTAATTATTTCGACTCTTAAATTATTTTATTATCCTTCTTTAAAAATTTAATTAAGAAAGATTTAAATATTATTGGGCTATTAAAAAATTATGGCAAAAATAAAGGTTAAATTATCTACTTTGGTAAGAAATGAAGGTGGAGAAGCAATTCTTCATGTGAGTGGGGAAGGTAATTACACAGGAAGATTGGTTGTTCGTGATGGTGTTCCTTATGTTGATTCTGATGAAGGGCGGAAGTATGTTGTAAAAGCAGGAACTAGCGATAGAATAACCCTTTTCGACAGATTGAGTAGACAAAGAGTTTATGACGAAATAATTGATTAAAATTTATCTAAACTTTTTTGTTGAGACTCTTTAATTAGTGTTTTATAGGGTGCCCATGATTTTCTTATTATTTCTGGGTATTTTTCATGGTTTTCTTTTAAGAATTTTTTACATATTGGATTAGAAGGATAACCTGAGCCGATGCTTTGGCCTACTTTTTTCTCTATTTTTAGAACCTGCTCTTCCCTAGCACCCTTTGCCAATATTGAAGCTGCCCCCACTGCAAAGAATTTTTCCATTTTATGACCGACAATTAGCTCTATATCTTTGTTTTTTAACTGTTTTTTAACATAACCTTTGAATTTTTCTATATTTGGAGAAGGAGAATCGATTATTGCTTTATCCGGATTTAACTTATTGATTAAATCTGCTATATGCTTTCCTTCCAGCCAATTTAAGTTTAAAGTATTATTTCCATCAACTGCTTCATCAATTTCTAAAGGAGTAACTTCTATTATCTCATATTTTTTTACTATTTTTTTAATTTTTTTAGATAGTTCAGCTATTTTTTTGTAAGTTAATAATTTAGAATCCTTAGCTCCAATCTTCTCCAATCTAGATACTTTTTCTTCTTCTATTAAAATTGCGGCTATGAAAAGAGAACCGATTACAGCACCTATCGGGGAATTTAGTGAAAACTAAGATTCGCTCCCGGCCTCATCGATTCCTAATATCCATGTCATATTATTATTACCTTTTTATCTATAGGGTTAATCTTCCAGTTTTTATTTTTATCTCTTGTAACAAACCCTAATTCTTTTAATCTTTTTAACATTTTGGATGAAGATAGAGGTTTAACATTAAATTTGTTTGCAAAATCTTTAGTTCTCTTTTCTGAGCTTTTAAGAAAATTTAGATAATTATTTTTAATTGAAGAAATTATTACTGTATTCCTATCTTTTTTTATCCAATAATCTTTGCTTCCCACTCGATAATTATTTACTAAATTATCTTTCTTGAGTTGGATAAGAATTTTACATATTGTACTTTTATCTCTTTTAAACTTTTTAGCTAATTTTAATGTTGTAAATGGTTCATCTAGTAAAACTAGCAGATTGTTTCTTATGTGATTATGCTTATAATGATACTCCCTATAATCTTTGTAGGCCATCCAAAACTTTACTCTCTTCTCCGGATGAAGGTCTGCTATATTTATTCTAGCACATTTATCCCAATTAATTCTTCTAAAGATACTATAACTCCTTTCATCTTGATAATAGGAATATTCTATTTTTAATTTGTTTAACAGTTTTTCTGTGTATTTATTTGGTTTACCTTGTGCGATCCTTACCACTCTTACATTAGATTTTTTATTTGTTTTAATATTCCCTTCTCCTGCAAAGAAACCTCTAAGAATGTCCGGATAATAATTTTCGTCTAGTTTTATTTCTTCTACTATATTTCTCCATATCATATATAATTTGACAGATGATAATCTCCAAATTAGATATGGTTTTCTAGCCCTCTTATCAACATATCTATTTATTTTACAATATTTTATAGGAATTCTTATGTTTTCTCTCTTTGAGGAATAAACATAAATTCTTATGTTCGGATTATATTTATTAAAGATTAATCTTAAATTTTTATCAAAATGCTTGACTAAGCTCATACAGCTGTTTGTGAAGGTTATTTCGTTCTGGCATTTATTATCTCCTTCTGCTAGCCATAATCCAACACATTCTGCTATCCCTTTTTCATAAATCATATCTTAAAAATAACTACAATTATTTATAAACGCCACGGGGGTCTGTCGTGTGTGTCGTGTGTCGAGTAAATTTTATAAAGGGTAAAAGATTGTATTTTATAAGTTGTAAAAAAAGAAAGGATTTAAAAATATTAAATTTTAATGTTAAAATAAAGGGGTTTTAAGATATATTAATTAAAATGTCAGAAGAAAGCCGAGCATTAAGAGCAAAACGAGTAATAGATCGTATATTAGTTGGTAATAGGTTTCCTCCAGATGAATTTTATCCAATAGTCGAAAGATTAGAAACAAGTCCTCAATTAAGAAATGTTGACTTTGTTGTGGATGGAAGAATAGGTGTGAAGGGGGATTATATTGGTAGTAGAAGGTTACATCCTTCAGATTGGGAATCTAGGATCAGAGAGTTTTTTGATGAATTGGGACAAAGTGTTGAGGTAAATTTTCTTAGTGTTGGAATATCAAGTCTTAGTGAATATGGTATTTATAAAGCAATTTTAATTGACCCGGGAAACTATTTTCCCTTATGGTTCTATGTTGATCAAAAAAATTCTTAAATCTTTTCTTTTAACATATCTAAAACAGGCAGTGTTCCTGTATTTAAGAAAACTAAAGAAGGTTCTGAATGTTCAGATGCATATTTAAAGTTTTTAGTGTCTATCTTAAAATGCTCCAAAGCTTCTGATGTTTCTTTTCCAATAACATAAACTTCTGCTTTTGTCTCCTGCAAGGATTTCAATAAAGTTTCAGTTCCGTTATGAAAGTTTTCTTCTCTATAATTCCCTGGCAGACCTTTGAAAAAAACAACTTTAGAATTTTTTATTAAATTCGCATAGCCATTTATAGTTTTTTCGCCTAAATCATGTATTGCCTGATAAACTGGAAAATCCTTTAGTCTAATTTCATCACGGCTTCCAAAGGTTGATAAAGCTAAATCTAACGGGGTCAGGATATTCTCCGAATCTTTTAGAACATTCTTAAAAAATTTATTTGATTTTACTTTTTGCTTATCCAATAATTTAGATGGGTTTCCTAAGTTAAAGCCTTTTTCTTTTAAAGCTAAGTGAGATATTAAACCTGTTAGCAAAAATAAATTTGTTTTTTTATTATTATTTTCTATTAGTTTGATTATAGATTCTGATTTATCACCGCCTAAAACAAAAGTAATTCTAGATTTCGAATTCTTAAATTGTTCCAGCTTATTTAAATTATCTTCAAATTCCCTGCCTAAGTAAGTTGGCAACAAATAAGAAAAACCCACTGTTGAAGCATAGAGTTTGTTGGATATTGAAAAAGCGTCATTTACAAAAGTATCAAAATGAGGAGAAAGCAATTGAACTAATTTAGATTTTGACTGTTTCTTAGGATTTGATTCATTTAATCCATCTTTTAGACTTGAAATATTATCAGATAAGAAGATCTGACCAGCTTTCATATCTTTTAGCTTTTCTTCGGTTTCTTTTGATAAAATATTATCTATGAAGGTGACTTTTTTATTTAATTTAGAAGACAATAATTCCGAATATTGGACCATATCTTTTTTATTAGTGTGGGGTAAAATGAATAATTTAATTTTTGGCTGCAGATAAAGCTCTTTTATTGTTTTTATTGATTCCAAATCCGTTAATAATAAAACATTTTTATTTGAAAAATTCAGATCTGATATTGTTTTATATTCTTTAATTTTATATGCATAACCTGCAAAGCTTCTGTCTTTTAAACGTTTTTCATCTTCTATAACTTTTGAGGCTGGCTGTTTTTCCACATGCCCCCACTTGACTAGTCTTCTTAAGGAGCTTTGTATAGATTTTAAAGAATAACCGGCTTTCTTGGCTATTTCATTGCTGATTAGCCAATTACCTTCTTTTTCTAAAACCTTTTTAACATCTTGCTGACCCATTTTAATCCTTGAGAACGTTTATTTAACCATATAACTATTAGTTTAAATTAGTTTTGATGGTTTAGTATAATATTCCATTTTTAGAAAAGTTTATAAATGAGTAATTTTTCATAATGGTTCTCTCAAAAAGAGGTTCTTAAAAACTATATATTATAGTAGAGGAATAAAATGAATATACCAAGACAAGACAGAATAGTAAATGAAGAAGTATCTATGAGAAACCCTTATGAGGCCATTAGGGCTTTGAGAGAGGTAAGACTCTTAGGGGTTAGAGCTAGTTTAGGAAATTTAATCTCTATGTTTAATGATTTTTGCGATATGGGGAGAGATGGTTATATTCCTGCTCAGGCTGCGGAAGTAGAATCTTATATAAGACAAGGAAGATTTTATAGATAAGTTTACACGACATACGTGACAGACCCCCGTAAGCCTTTTAAATTGAAATTCTTATTTTTAATCTAGAATTTTCTAGAAAATGATAGAATTCATAGAAGACCCTAGGAAAAAAGAAGATGTAGAGAAGATATTGCATCCTTTTGTTAGAGAGTGGTTTTTTTCTAAGTTTAAAGAGTTTAGTTTACCACAATTATATGGAGTAATGGAAGTTCATGAAGGCAATAATGTTCTGATTTCTGCTCCTACAGGCGCGACTAAGACTTTAACTGCTTTTTTATCTATATTAAATGAATTAGTTACCTTAGATTTAGCTGGAGTTTTGGAAGAGAAAATTTATGCTGTATATATCTCTCCTTTGAAGGCGTTATCAAATGATATATCAGTTAATTTAGTTAAACCGTTAGAAGAAATCAATGAAATTGCCAAGAAAAATGGAAAAGAATTGAAAATCAGGGTTGGACTAAGGACTGGAGATACTACTCCTAGTGAAAGAGCTAAGATGATGAGAAAGGTTCCTCACATTTTTATCAGCACGCCTGAGAGTTTTGCCATCTCTTTAACTACAACCAAATTCAGAGAACACTTAAGGAATGTAAGATATTGCATTATTGATGAGATTCATGCTTTGGCCGATAACAAAAGGGGAGTTCATTTAAATTTATCCGTTGAGAGACTATTTGATTTAACCAAAGAAGAGTTCTGCAGAATAGGATTAAGTGCAACTGTTTCTCCTTTAGAAGAGATCGCTAATTATTTAGTTGGAGTTGACAGGGATTGTAAGATTGTTGATGTTCAGTTTATTAAAAAAATGGATTTGAAAGTTTTAAGCCCTGTTGAAGACATGATTAACAGCACTTATGAAGAACAGCATGATGAAATGTATGATTTAATTGATAAACTAATACAAGACCATAAAACAACATTAATTTTTACTAATACAAGAGCTGCTACGGAAAGGGTTGTACATCACTTAAAAGAAAAATTTCCTAAAAAATATACAGAAAACATAGGGGCACATCATGGAAGTTTAAGCAAGGAATCAAGATTAAGCTTAGAGAATAGGTTAAGGGCTGGGGAGTTAAAAGTTGTTGTCTGCAGTACATCCTTAGAATTAGGCTTAGATATAGGTTTTATTGATTTAGTTATTTGTTTGGGAAGTCCTAAGGGTGTAGCTAGATTTTTACAAAGATGTTTACCTTATGATGCAAAAATAATGCTTGCTGATGGTAGTTACAAAGAAATTGGAGAAATAGTAGAAGAGAAGTTAAATATTGAAATTTTATCTTATGATGAAAAAAAGAAAGAATTTGTAAAAAACAGAATTCATAGATATCATAAAAATAAAACTGATAAATTATTAAAACTGAAATTACACTCTGGTTTAGCTTTGGAATGTACTGAAGAACATCCATTGCTTACTAAAACTGGTTGGAAGAAAGCGAGGGATCTAAAAGTTCATGAAGAAGTTGCTGAAATCTTTGATTATAATCAATATAAAGTTCCTTATATTTATGAAATGATTAACCAAAGGGATTTTTATGTTGAAAATAGAAATGATTTTTTAAGACAAATGATTGACTCTTATGTAAAAAGAGAAAAAATTTCTTATTCTAAGGTTGCTAAAAAAGTAGGAATTTCTCAAAATAGATTACAGGATTATATAAGGAAAAATGGTAGAAGGAAAAGTATTAGGCTAGATATTTTCTTAGATGTTATGAAAAGTTGTAATATTCCAAAAGAGAAATATCTCTTCTATCTATCAGAATTAAAAAGCAAATCCAATCATAGAGAACCTTTACCTCTTATTGTTGATAAGGATTTTATGTGGTTAGCTGGAATTGTTGCTTCAGATGGATCGATAACTGAAAATAAGAAAACTAAGGAATTGAAAATAAAAATAAGTAATAAAGATACTAAATTGTTGGAAGAATGTAAAAAGATATTTAATAAATTTGGATTCTACCCTAACATATTGAAGACAAAAAATAAAGATTTTTATTCTTTAGATTGTGGTTCAAAATTATTAGCCCAGTTAATGATTTCTCTAGGAATAAAAAAAGGTGCTAGAAAAAGTTACAATATAGAAATTTCCAATAGTCTGATTAATTTTCCACCTGAATTAGCTGTGCCTTATTTAGAAGGTGTATTTGAAGGTGATGGGAATAAAAATAATAATATTAGAATATTTACAGCTAGTGAGAGATTTGCTATTGGTATTCATAATTTGTTAAATAGGATAGGGATCATTAATTATTTTGTTGCTGATGAAGCCAAATCTTCAAAATTAGTAGAAAAGATAAATGCCGATAAGATATATTGTATTTATATAAGCAGAGCAAACCATGTAAAGAATTTTTTGAATTATTGTATTTTAAAAGGTAAAAAAGCAAAGTTTTTACATAATAAGAAATACCATTTCGGTCATAAGGATAATAATATAGAGAATAATTTAAATTGGGTAAAAATAATTGATATAGATAGTCTATCAACCAACAAATTTGTTTATAATTTAACCCTTGAAAAAGAACCAAATAATTATTTTGTTGATAGTATTTTAACTCATAATTGCGGGAGGTCCGGGCACCAGTTACATTCAACAGTAAAGGGAAGAATAATTGTCTTAGACAGAGATGATTTAGTGGAATGTTCTGTTATGCTGAAAAGCGCTATTGAAAGGAAAATTGATAAGATTCATATTCCTAGAAACTGTCTGGATGTTTTAGCCCAGCAGATTTACGGGATTGCGATTGCTGACAGGATTAATTATAATGATTTATTTAAATTAATTAAAAGAAGCTATTGTTTTTCAACTTTAGAAAAAAAAGATTTTGATAGTGTTTTAAATTATTTAAGCGGGGAATATACTAAATTAGAAGACAGACATGTATATGCTAAGATTTGGTGGGATAAAGACACTAAAGAAATTGGGAAAAAAGGAAAATTAGCCAGGATAATATATATGACTAATATAGGAACTATTCCTGATGAAACCCATATTCAGGTTAAAGTTAAAGAACAAGTTGTCGGGACCATAGATGAAGGATTTTTAGAGAGGTTAAAAAGAGGAGATGTATTTGTTTTGGGTGGAACTAGATACGAATTTTTATTTGCAAGAGGTATGACTGCACAGGTTAATGCTTCGGTAATGAGGCCGCCTACAATCCCTTCATGGTTTAGCGAGATGCTGCCGTTAAGCTTTGATTTAGGTTTAGAAATTGGGAGATTCAGAAGATTAATGGAAGAGAGATTTAGAAATAAGAGAAGCAAGAAAGAGATTTTAGAGTTTATTAATGGTTACTTATATGTGGATGTTAACGGAGCTGAAGCAATTTATAATTACTTTAGAGACATGTTTTATTATACTAAAGAAATTCCTAATGACAAGAAATTATTAATTGAAGTCTATAAAGAAGATAGAAGAAATTATTATGTTTTCCATGCTTTATATGGCAGGAGAGTAAATGATGTTTTATCTAGAGCTATTGCTTATGGATTAAAAAGATTAAGTCATAGAGATATGGAAATTGGGATAAATGATAATGGGTTTTATTTAGCTTCTGAAGAAACTTTGAATGTTATAACAGCTTTAGATAGAATAAAAAGCAAAGACTTGAATAAAATAATGATAAATGCTTTAGAGAAAACTGAGGTTTTAGGAAGAAGATTCAGACATTGTGCTGCCAGAGCTTTGATGATATTAAGAATGTATAAAGGCCAGGCAAAAAGAGTTGGAAGGCAGCAGGTTTCAAGTATGATCTTGTTAAATGCTGTCAAGAGAATTGATAATGATTTTAGCATTTTGAAAGAAGCTAGAAGGGAAGTTATGGAAGATTTAATGGATATTGATAATGCTTCTAAGATAATTAAAGAAATTGAAGATGGAAAAATTGAATTGAGAAAAATAATGACTACTGTTCCAAGTCCATTTGCTTTTAATTTAGTTTTACAGGGCAAGACAGATTTGTTTAAGATTGAAGACAAGATAAGGTTCTTAAGAAGAATGCATGAGATGGTAATGGCTAAGATTGGAAAAACAGAAACTATTATTGCTGAATAATTTTTCTTTTTAAAAACCTATAAACTGGACCAGAATATAAGAAAAGCAATAATAATCCGATAATAACCGTAAATACATCGAAACTTATTCTTGAGTTATAATCGCAAATTAAATCATTGGAAGTGCAGTTTAATAATAATCCAAGCTCATCAATTATTAAACCTCCGCCTATACCCATAAAAACAGCGCTTAATTTTTTTAAACTATCTTTATCTGTAACTAATAAAATCCAGTTTGACAAGGCTAGTAAAGCGAAGCCGTAATAAAAATGATGAATGTGGTAAATATTAATAATCAATGATAACTTAGCGAAATAAGTTGCAAATATTCTTGCAATTAAGAATGTTATTAAGAATGAAATAAAAACCAACATAGGAGTTTTTTTGTTTCTTCTTACTATATCCAAATACCACAAACTTTTTAGGTCTCTGAAAAATTTTAACATGCTTAAAAATTATAAATAGAATTATTTAAATATTACTAATGTTTTTATTTGAATATGTTATTTAACGTCAAAAAATACGGGGTTATTGTAATTATTGCTGTATTATTATCTTTATTTGCTTTTAGCATTGTTGATTTAATTCAGGAAAGTCCAAAATATGAAGATTATTGCGGAAGCGAGATTTTTCCAAGAAAGATAGCTACAGACAGCACTAATTGTCCTGATTTTATAGAACCGAGTGATTTAGAAGTTAGAGAATGCAATGTAAATAAAGGGGATATCCAATATAAATATGACGGCAAGGGTTGTGTAGTAAGCTATGAATGCAACACCTGCAGAATCGGTTTTGATGAAGAAAGCAAAAAACATAGGTTATTAGGATTTATTGTTACAACTGTTTTTGGGGTTATGGCAATTTTAGTTGGATTATACTCTAAAGGTAAAGAAGAAGTTATTGAATGGATTTTCTCAGGAATATTAATTGGTGGCATATTAAGCATAATATTCGGCACTGTATCTTACTTTAATGATATGGGCAGATTTGTAAAGCCAATAATATTAATTGTAGAATTAGGATTGATAATTTTAATTGCTTTAAGAACTGCTAAGAAGAGGAAGTAACTGCTTCATAAATTTCTCTAGTTCTTTGGGGTCTATTTAAAAATGCAGCTTTGCGATAAGCTCCATGAAAATCCTCTATTCTTTCAAAGAAAGAGTCTCTAAAACTCCTTCTTACAATTACTGAAACATTTTTCAATCTTTCAGATAAATCTACCCTATCCCTAGGGTTTATATCATCGATACTTTCTAGCTCACCACGAGGGAATCTGGATGCTGCATCCTCATATACTTGAACCATTAAAAATTCAGGAAGACCCAAATAATTTCTACCAAATCTTTCTAAGTTTGATGGTGCCCAGGAAAGGCTACCTTTGCTAACATAAGCAGCTAATCTTTCTCCTTTAGTTAATATTCCCCGCATTTCAATTGGGATTACTAAATTCCTTACACCCACAAGAGTTAAAAGTCCTGTGTGCGGCCCTAATTTATGGATAAAGGTTCCAACTTTGGAATTTGGATAAAGGTTTCTATCTCCTTGAGGGATAGTCTCTGCAATTTCTGGTTGAGAAGATCTGTAAATATGAGAACTATCATAATACCTTTCTATCCCTCTTGAAGGTGGTAGAGGTGTTTCTACGGCTACACTTACTGTATCCCCCCCTGCCCTTAATTGAATTATCTGTCTTTCAAGTTCACTTATCCTATCTTTTATTCCTTTTACCCTAAATGCCGCTCCAGCGTTTACAGAATCTCCACCCATTTGTTCATATGTAACTCTAAGTCTATCTATTTCCCGTCTTCTTCTTTGAATATCAGATTCCTGATTTTCCATATTACAAAACTACTTTCAAAGGTTTTTAAAACTTTCGGTTTTGTTATTTCTTTTAAGTAGTAAAATTAACCTAGATAGTCTAAATCTGATTTTTCAGTTGTATATTTAGGCGGTCTAGCTTCTGTCTGAACCATTTTCTGTTCTTTTAATTTAGCCATCATACCTTTTAGCATGCCTTCAAACTTTTTGGCGGCTGCTAACAATGGCTTATAATCCAAATCCATTCCCAAGTACTGGTCTAATGTTTTAATTACTCTAGCTGCTGCTTCTGAATCCGGGATATTGCTTTGACTTTCAGATAATAAAGCTGAGATAGGAATACTTTTGCATTTTAACAATAAAGTTGCTGTGACTCCCATCATTACAGCTTCCTGAACGGGTTTTACTCCTAGTTTTTCAAAATTTTTATTTGTTGAATAATAGTAAATATCATAACTCTCTTTCTTTTTTGTAGTTGGAACTCCTTCTAAGATTATAACTTCTTTAGCTTTTAAGTCATCAGCTAAATCGTGTAAAATCTCTCCTAATTTCCATTCGGTTCCATTTAGCTCAGATAATGTTTGGAGTATTACTAAGTTGAATTTTTTATTGTAGAAAATATCCAGAGGACCAATTAATTTAGACTTATGAATTGCTGCTAAAGGCAATAAATGATCTGATTCTATAGAGCCAATATGCTCCACGTCTAAGTTTTCGATTAAGAATTTCGTAGCGATTGTTCCTACCAATCCAAACCCCGGAAAACCTACAATGATTCTTGGATTATTAGGCCTCTTTTCTAAATTCAAATGCATACTTTTTAGAAAGATTTTTTCTTTATAAGCTTTTGCATGATAATAGTAGTTATTCTCTAGTTTTGGTTTATTGCTCACTTCTTATTCTATATTCTGGTAGAGAAGGCAACCCAAATTGTGTTCTTAAGTAAGGATAAATTTTATCAGAATAGGGACCTATAATTGGTGCTGCCAAAGTTAGTGTTAAAACACCAAGACTTAAATCACTATAATCTGTCTGCTCTCCTGCTAGCATATCCCCAACTTTCAAATAGATTGCATAGAGCCAAGATTGACCTGTTGCAAATGCGGAAGATTCTGCGACCCATTTTTTCAAAGATTTTTTAACCCTGTTTTTCTCATTCGGGATTTTCCATTTGTTATTAAAATAGGTTATAACGCCATCCTGCCATTCGCCATAAACTCTGCCGGTTAAAAAGTTAGGTATAAATGCAGTAACCCTCGTTCCTATGGCCCCCATCCAGCTTTTTCCTGCTCCCAACTTATCATTTAGAATAAACGGTAATGATGCTATATTAAGTGAAACTCCGTCAACTGCAAAACTATAATATGATTCATTTTCTATTCCTCTTAAGACCCTATACATACCTTCTCCTGCTTGATTCATCCATTCTCGCTCATATTCTTCCTCAATCAAAATATTATATAAAGAATCTTTGACTCTTTGGTATCTTCTTTCACCAACTGCTCTTTTGATGTCACTAGAAAATTTTCTACCTTTAACCTCTTCAAACCTTTCTTTTCCTAAGAGTCTCTCTAAACTATCAGCGATTGTCATTTTATTACTTTAGAGTAATATTATTATATTTAAAATTATTTGTTAAATATTTTTATAATTATCAATAAATTTATAAATAAATAGTTTTTATTAAAATATATGATAAAATTGGATATATATGACAAAAGATTGCTCTACGAGTTAGACAAAAACTCAAAAATGAAGTTACAACAATTATCTAAAAAATTAAGAAGGTCAAAACAATTTACCCTTTATAGAATAAAAAAATTAGAAGAAGAGAATATTATTACTGGTTATAATGCTATAGTAGATATGTCTAAATTAGGATATTTTACATTTAGGGTCTATTTTAAATTTCAACAAACTACCATAGGGGATGGTAAAAATTTTGTTAAGTTGGTAAGAGAAAAATTCAAACAGGTGTGGACGATTACTGATATGCATGGTAAATGGGATTATGCTTTATTTTTAGGAGTAAAAAAGATTTCTGAATTTCATGATATATGGGATGGGATAATGCTCAAATATAAACCAAAGATAAGGAACTATAATGTAGCTGTTTATGCTCCTGTTTATAATTTTAATAGAACCTTCTTTCTTGAAAGTTCTGCAGAAGTGATAGAAAGGGTATATGGGATAGGTGAAAAGGAGGAGCTAGATGAGTTAGATTGGGAACTTATTGAGGTATATGCTAATAATGTAAGACAATCTTCTTTAGAAATTGCTAAGAAATTAAAAATTTCCCCTGATACTGTCAGAACAAGAATTAGAAAGTTAGAACAAAGAAAAATAATTACAGGGTATAAGGTTGGTTTGAATTTAGAACCTTTGGGCTATGTGGGTTATAGGGTTGATTTACAATTAATTTCAAGTAGGAGGAATAAAGAACTATTTCAATTCTGTAAACAACATAAAAATATCTATCAAATCAATAAGTCAATAGGGGGAGCTGATTTTGAAACTGAGGTTATTGTTAAAAACTTAAATGAACTGCTATTAGTGATAGATGAAATAAAAACTAAATTTGGCGATGTTGTAATGGATGTAGATTATTTCGGCTTTTCAACTTTCCATATATTACAATATATCCCAGATTGATTTAATGCATAAAGTTTTTATAGGACTGAACTTTTAATCTTATTATGGAAGAGGTTGATAAGTTAATTCTTAGAGCTCAAAAAAATGAAATTACTGAATACTATATCTATTCAAAATTAGCTAACAAGATAAAGGAAGAGAATAACAAGAAGATACTTAAAAAAATTGCAAATGATGAATTAAAGCATTATAATATATGGAAAAAGTATTCTAAGAAAGAGATTAAACCTAATTTTTTCAGAGTTTATTG
>Ga0208375_1003278_pt1 | contig 13973 bp, 9 predicted proteins | sample RifOxyD1_FD_184038 | JGI IMG/M metagenome (GOLD analysis project Ga0208375, IMG submission 184038) | Soil microbial communities from Rifle, Colorado - Rifle Oxygen_injection D1 (SPAdes) | ecosystem: Environmental > Terrestrial > Deep subsurface > Rock core/Sediment | place: Rifle, Colorado... | reverse complement strand
CATCATATAGTGAGTTTCACTTTCTTCAACTACCTTGAATCCAAGCCGGCGATAAAGCTTCATAGCTCTTTGATTCATTTTAAATACGCCAAGCTTAATCACTTGATTTTTTACAATTGAAGCTTCGATAATTTCTTTCAATATGGATGATCCAATTCCAATTCCTTGATAATTTTGATCAATGATCAGATCACAAACAATAACATGTTTGTCATCTTCCTCTAGTTGATAATAACCAATATCCTTTTGAGCTATGGTTATAATTTTTATCGCATCAACCGTAAAACCATCATTAAACATTGTATTTTGCTTTTCTTCATCCCATCCCCATATCGCCGACACATACACTTTAAACGCCTTATGATGAAGATTCAGACAAAACTTGAGATCTTGATTGACTGCCGGTCTTGTCGTATATTTTTTTATGTATGTCTTCATATTCATAAAATAACTCTTTAAAAAGCTACAAACCCATCATGAAAATCCGGATTTTGCCTTTTATGAACCAGGGCATAGTACCCGAGCTGGTTATTTTTATCTTCAACAACGCTGGAAAGCCCGATCTCAATTTTTTTGGATTCGAAATCCTCCAAAGAAAAATTAGGCAGAAGGTTTAAAGCTATCGCACTCTTTAATACCAGTCGGTCTGCCGAATGTGAGACGTTGATGGTTGTTTTTTTTATTGGGGTATACTCTCCATCATTTACCCGGTAAGAACTGATAAAAAAACAGTTCCAGTCCCCACTTGGAGCAAAATTAAATTCTATATAAGAGGGTGAATCCTTTCTTTTTAAAAATGCCTCAAAACAGGTATGATCCCACAAATCATAGATTCTAACAGGGGTGTTTGATAGTGGTGGAATAATAAGCTTTGGCAAATCGCCACTCATGGCATACTCGATTTTTAATTCATTCTTATCCACCGTAACCTGCGCATTTATCTTTACATGTACATTAAATGGCAAAATTCGAAAGGGTTTAAGTAAAAAGCATCTATTCATTTTATTCCCTCCCCAATATAATCAACACTATGTTTAAAATCATCCTCATTTGTTTTTCATTCTTTATAAATAACGCAATTTATGCATCAGAACAAGCCAAAAGACCCAAACTAAAGGACTTTGCCGACATTTTTTTTAATTCACTAAACGATGACTCCTACTCGCTCAATATCACTCAAGGTTATGGACATAACTCCAACATTCATGAAATTACTGATGTGGATTATGATGATGACCCTGAGTCTTTTTATCATTTAAAATCCTCTCATTTTTACAACACTCATGTGGATGCATACTACTCATTTTTTTTTCCAGATAATCTCTTAGGTACTTTTTATTTTGATTTTTATCATAAACTTTATTTAAAAAAAGAGACCAATATTTTGGATGAAAGATATTTTGCTCCAGGGATTGAATTCAAATACAATTATAATGAAAGACACTCCCTCTCCTTTTTATACCTATACACTCATGAACGGGAACGAAAGGAGAGCCGTGGACAATTCTTCACTTATAGTAATATACACAAATATACCCCTGCCTATTTTTACACCTTCACCAATGGCAATATCCTTTTTGCAGAGACATTTTTGAAAAAAATTCAATATGTTGATCTGGAATCCATCAACGATTATGGAATCAAAATTGGTCTTACTACTTATCAGATTAATAATTATCTCTATCCTAGCTTGAGCTGCGGATATAATTATATCAATGAAACCGATGAGGGGATATCCGACTCAGAAGAGTTTTTTTTATCCCTCAGCAACTATTTCTATCCACATGATCATTTTAATGGGTACCTGACCATTGACTATACTGATCGGTCGAATCAGGACATCGCCTATGCCTATCAAAACTGGGGGATTAACCTGTTCACCACCCTATCCCCCATTATTTTGGAAAGCTTGGCATTTAATGCAAGTATTAGCTACGATTATTATAAATTAAAATCAAGATTATCCAAAGACATTATGGAATATGTACTTAGTCTAACCTATTCAGCTTTTTAATATTATAAAAATAATTATATGCAACTGGTCGGACATCCTACATATTGGTGGACAGGCATGAGCCTTTCATTTTTCATCACCACGCTATTATCATAAACCCTGGTTTTCTCCCCAATATCGGCACCATATAGCAGTACAGCTGCATTACCCACCGTGGCCCCTTTTTTAATGTGCACAGGTGCAATTTTTAATATCCGGTCTTCAAAGCTATGAGCCTGAAACATACATAGCACCGTTGAATAATCATCAAATCTAAGCATATCCGGATCAACCACTTGGGCAAACCCATTGCCCAGTAAAACTCTTTTTCCAACCGTTGCCCCCATCAGTCTAAGCCACCAACCAAGCAAAAGAGTCCCTTCAAAATATGCGAGAACCCATCTGGCATATTGGGCCCAGGCAACATATAGAAAATCCCAACGACTGCACCAACAAGACCACAGGGGATGAATTCCCGGTCTAACTTTTCCAAGCAAACACCACTTCATTACAAAAATCAGCATGACCATAAAAAACATAAAACCAATGGTGATCAAGTGAATGGTTAATCCAAAAAACTGCAAGTTGGATTGGTGTTGTGAATAGGAAGAGGTCACACTCACCCACATGATAGCGACTATGACCGGCACAATTGGTGTAAAGAATCGCAAAAATTCCCAAAAAAGCCTGGTTAAATATCTATACCAAACTGGATTATGGGTTAATTCCCTGGGTAATTCCAAAACTTCCCTATGGGGCAATCTAAATGGCGGGTGCCCAAACCACGAACTGCCTTTGTCCATTTTATGATGATCAGCAACAGTACATATTCCCAATAGGATATCCTCTGGTAAATCACTTTCGGATGGAATAATTGAGTGATTACCAACAAACGTGTTTTTTGAAAGATGAACCTCACCCACATACACAATTTGTCTATCCACCACAGGCCCACCAAGATAAATTCCATCAGCAAAGAATACTTCATCGTCTATTTTAACCAATTCAGGAACAACATTCATAATGGTGCTGATCTCACAATTTTTTCCAATTTTCATCCCGGCAAGCCTTAGCCAATAAGGCCAAAACATTGTTCCACTCAAGGTATTCCCGGCAAGTTCAACCATCATATCTTTTAACCACATATGGATATATTTCGTTCCGTAGCGGCAGTAGTACCCCGGTTTAATAGGACCTAGTACACGACAAAAAAATGCCTGCAATAACAATCTGACCAAACAAAAGATCACGGCGATTAAAGAGAAAAAGAAAATTGATTCCTTGGAATAACTAGTTTCAAAAATCCAACTGATCACTTTGGCGGTATCAATCTGCCAAAACCAAATAGCCAGGCCCGCTATCAACGGTACATGAATATAGGTGAATAAATACATGAGTATTCTTAGAGTAATCAAGGTGGCTCCATGTCTTACAGAAGAGAGCGTCTGACATTTGACCAGATCAGTGGGCACATCCTTATTTTTTTCCTTATAGCTGGCTGGTACGCCTTCCCACACTTCATTTTCGGGAATGACCCCAAATGATTCCAGCATCGATAATCCTGTTAGTTTTGAATTATCTTTCATTTGAGAATGTATAGACATGGAAGATCTGGTTTCCAGGGTACAATTATTTCCAATTTCTATCTTGCCAAAAACCATCTTGCCATATTGAAAATCCATGGTGCGCACGGAAGCTTCCCTACCAACGGTTACGTTGTCCCCGATTTTAAGTAAATCCCATCCCCCCATGATAACATTGGCACCTTTTTGAAAATACACATTTTTTCCAATATTAACACCCATGGTTTTCAAGAAAAAATTTTTAAATATAGTTCCATCAACCAGACTCAGAGGCACAAGTCTGGCAGACTGGTTCACTATCCAATTTTTTAAGTACATGCTACCCCAGACAGGATAGGCCCCTTCCTTGTAAGTCCCAATCAGAATCTGCTTTAAAAGTGCCGTGGTGAACATGGAAAAAGGTATATACAAAAACGTCATTAATAAAATAAAACACGGGAAGATAATCACAGTAAAATAAATGCCCAGTGACAAAAGCAAAAATGGCATTACATGATACATAAGAAAATAACCACATACCCCCGTTAATAGCACCCGAAATAAAATCCAGACCAACTGCAGGGTGGTAACTAGTACTGGTTTTCCCTCGATCAACACTTCTTCATCAACTTTAAGCGGTGGTCTTGCAATTGCTTTTTGACTTAATTCCAAGATTGACTGGCCATCGTATAGATCTCTTACAGTGAGCATGGAGGTTGATTCATGACTTCTAAGACCAGATATGACCATGGCAGCACTTAGAGAATCTCCACCTATGTCAAAAAAATTATCATGAACGGAAATATCGTCTGTAATATGCAGAACTTTTTTTATTTCAGTGGCGATGAGCACTTCCAGCAGGTTTTTGGGAAGCAGCATTTTTCGATTGGTTGCGGCGATCCTCATTTCATAATCAGGTAAAGCATTACGATTTAATTTTCCGCTGCTAAAAAATACCGGCATTTCATTTATTAACAAAAAATAATTGGGAATCATATAGCTGGGGAGCTTTTTTAAAAGATGCTCTTTAATCAGCGAAAAATCGATTTCCTCGTTTGGTATAATATAACCAATAAGAATTTGCCCTCTCGAGGTTTCTTGAACCTTGCAAGCGGCATCTTGAACTTGTGGATTTTCTTTAATGGCAGTTTCAATGGCACCAAGTTCAATGCGATAACCACGCAGTTTCACCTGGAGATCAATTCGACCATGATAAATGAAATGATGATCACTGCCTATTGAAACCAAGTCACCGGTCCGATATATTCTTCCCAATTTAGGATGATGAATAAATTTTTCAGAAGTTAGATCCGGTTTATTCAGATACCCCCTTGCCAAGGCCACTCCAGAAATGCACAATTCACCTTCCTGGCCTGGTGCAACTTCATTAAGATCACTGCCCAGAACGTATGCAAAATTATTAACGACGGGACAACCTATAGTAACTGGATGATTTTCAAAAACCCTGGTCCTGGTAATCGTAATGGAACATTCGGTTGGTCCATAGCCATTTTCCAACCATCTGCCAGGAGCCCATTTTTCCACTATTTCTTGGGGAAGAGCCTCACCTCCTACATAAAGAAGTTTTAAATCGGGAAAATCTTTTTGGGGATCATTGGAAACTCCCATTCTTAAAAGGGTCGGGGGAGGACACAAAACATTTATTTTTTCATCTTGAAGCCACTTGCCCAGGTCTGGCCCCAAACGCACCACTTCATCACTGGCAACTACCAAAGTCCCACCACATCCAAATGCAAGCCAGATTTCTTCCACCGACGAGTCATAAGAATTTGAGGAGGTTTGGGCAATGCGCATGTGGGGGGAAAGTTTGAAATAATCCCGGTCGGATAATACCAGATTAACAACACTTTTATGTTCGATCATTACACCCTTGGGATGACCAGTGGTACCCGAAGTATAGATAATGTAAGCAAGACATTCACCCTCTAACCACAGTGGGGATTGGTAAGCCGCTGTACCAATATCCGGTTGATCAATAATACTTATATCGATGGTTTTTGCAGGATTAAAGTTTAAAAAATTATTATTGGTTATTAAAAGCACGGCTTGGGAGTCGCTCAGGATATACTCACCACGCTCTTTGGGGAAACTAGTATCAATTACGGTATAAGCTCCCCCACATTTTAATACGGCCAATTCAGCAACATAAATATGATGGGAATTCCTGGGAAGATTGATGGCTACTACAGAATCTTTTTTTATAAACGACTGGATTTTAAGACATAAATAATTGCTTAAATAATCAATCTCCTTATAGGTAAATTTTAATCTGGTTTGATTTTTATCAAAAGGAGGCACATCAATAGCTATGTGGTTGGGAAAATTTAAGACTGCTTCCTGAAAAATGCTATTTAAAGTCATATATATTCCTAAATATTGTGGGCGTGGATTTTTATAAAACAACTTTCTGTGTTTGACACTTAAAATAGTGTAATTAACACCCGAAAATAACCACTCATTAACCACTAATATCAACCACGGAGAATGTAACATGAATCTGGCCCAAACAGTTACACTCTTAGTTGCTCTTTTATTATCAAACCAGAAAACCATTGGGGCGAGTGACCCTATTGAGACAGTTCCTTATGTAAATCTGGAAGCATATATGGGAACCTGGTATGAAATAGCCAGATATGAAAATAGATTCCCTAAAAAATGTCAGGCAATAAAAGTAAACTATCAGCTTAAAAATAACTATATTTCAGTTTTAAATGAATGCATAACCAGGAATTCACCCAAGGAAAACATCAGGCTTGCGGGTATTGCTTATGTGAAAGATCCGCAAACCAATGCCAAGTTAAAAATTAGCTTCACCCCAATCTTCAAATACCTTGGTCTTTTTGCCGGGGACTACTGGATTATGGAGCTGGATCACGACTACCGATACGCCTTGATTGGAGCCCCTGACTTGAAATATTTGTGGATTATCTCCAGAACCCCGGATTTATCTGGAAATATTTTAGAAAAATTAATTGATATAGCCGAAATTAACGGTTTTGACCGCCATAAAATTCTGGTAACCCCGGTTAGGAATTGAAATCAACATATTTTCATATCCCATTAAAGAAGTTAAGCTTACTGCATGGATGATAAATGGGACAAAAAATACAACACGGCTGAATTTGTGTATGGCACAGAACCCAATACTTTTTTAAAACAAAATCTGCCAGCTATAACTTCTGGAAATAAAATTCTAAGCCTGGGTGAAGGTGAGGGCAGAAATGCAATTTTTTTATTAAAAAATGGTTTTCAGGTAACGGCGATCGATCAATCTATCATCGGCCTGACCAAAGCCTCAAAGTGGGCTTCAACACTGGGCTTTAATCTGAATATTATCTGCGATGATTTAAAGCACCATCCCAGGGAGGAAAACCACTGGGATGCTATTATTAATATTTTTGCCCATATGTATACAAACGAAAGAATAAAAATGCATCAAAGAGTTGAAAAAGCATTAAAAGTCGGTGGCGTTTATATTCTGGAAGCTTACACTGTGGATCAACTTAAATTTGATACCGGAGGGCCAAAGGAACTGGATTTATTCATGGATTTTCATACACTTAAAAAGGAGCTTTCTCACTTGAGTTTTGAGGTTGAAAAAGAGTATATCAAAGAAATCCGTGAAGGCATTGGCCACACCGGACAAAGCGCTGTCGTTTCGATCGTTGCTAGAAAACTATAGTAGCATAGCTAGATCGTTTTAGTCTTGTACTGCTCAATTCTTTTGCTTTTCATTTAAGCATTAACTTTCATAAATAATAAAATGCTAATATACTATAAGCTGGTGTCATAATTAGCAAGTTAATGATTCGATTTTAAAATATAAGTTTATGAGACAAGTTTTATTAATAAACCCATATAACAACCCTCAACCGAGAAAAATTATTGAAGAAGCAGCATCACTTACATTGCTTGATGGGTGCGAGGTTGCTCCTGATCAATACGAGGTCATCGAAATTCCCGAAATGCCAACTGACACACTTTTACCAGCTGGAATCAAAAATACCATCATAGTCTGGTTTTTTGCTTATACTGACCAGCTGGAATCAAAAATAATAAAACTTAGAAAATTTGTTAAACGTGTTGAGGATAGTTTCACACCTATCGCCGTGATCGCTCCTGATATCATCATGGGCCTTTCCAAAAGAATCAAATTTATCAGGATCACTCAGGCATCAGAAACCTTTAGAAAAATAGCCGATAGCTATTTTGGTGCCATCGACCTGGCAACCAATATTAAATACGATATCTATGACCACCAAAAAATTGCACCTAAAGCCCCCCCCAAATCCATATCTGCCTTGCCTGAGCTTGAACCTATTTCCACTTTTGAGGAGCAACTGAATCATCGCCGGGAATTATTTAGTGAAACTGACGAATTAAAAGTCATCAGACCCGGATCACCAGAGCGAAAATTTAAAAATTGGTTTGAAACCAGGCAAGATGAGGAGATGGATGCATCTGCTAAAAAAATCACCAATATAATGGAAAGAGAAGCGATCATGAAAGATATCTGTGTTTTGTCCCCGGTGATCAACTACTGGACCAGCTCAGAAGAGTTTGTAGACAAAACCGCCATTGGAACCTGTCAGAATAAATTTTCAATCTCGCTCAACACCAATTTGGAAAAAATAATTAATAATAACGAAAAAGTTCTCTTCTTCCGAGGTAATCATCAAGATGGTGGTATCTATTTTTATATTGAAAACCTCCAGAAGCATCTGGTGGATCACAGCCTGCAAACCAAACCACCGGATATCATCTGGAAAATTGAAAGAAGAAAAAGTAAGAGATTGCAATTTCTTCCAATGGAGAAATTCAAAGTAACCATTCATCTTTTATTAAGAGGGACGATAAAATGTTTTGTAAGGGAAGCATTGGGCATAAGCGATGGTGGAATCATGGTGGGACTAGCCAGCAAGGATCTGCAAAACTTTACTCCAGGAACAATAGTCAAATCGCTATCATTTAAAATAGATGGTAAGGAAATCACCTGTGGTGGAAAAGTGATTTGGTGCAGGGATACCAGCTTTAAGACTATCAGTAATCGCAAACGCATCAAATCGGGAATAAATTTTACCAATTTACCCGAGCAGGACAGAAAATTTATTGAAGCATATGTTACCAATAAATTTATCAACACAGGCAGCACACCGATTTAATTTGTGCAAAAAAACTCCAGAAATTGAACAACTTAAATGGATAAGGTGTGAATATTTTATCAACCATATGGGTGTCAGTGTGTACTAAGCATAATATTTTTAGTAGGTTGAGGTATGAATACAAAAAATTGCATAGAAATTAAAAAAAACCAACTCTTAATCAATAAGCAAAAGCAACCTCAATTATATGGGGCTGAATTACAATATTTCCGGTTAAGAGCAGGATACGGGAGAAACATTCCACGGGAAAAAGTGATTGATCATTGGAATAGGGCCTTGGATCTCATGGTTGAAGCCAAAATGAATGCAATTAGTTTTTATATACCCTGGGACTTTCATGAATATGAAGAGGGAAAATTTGATTTTACCGGCACAGTTGATGAAGATGGTGATGGAAATCCAGACTACCCATCCAGGGATATCCACACTTTTATTCGTTTGATCTTTGAACATGGAATTACCAACATAATGATAAGACCCGGACCTTATATTAATGCGGAATGGGGCTTCCTTGGTTTTGGGGCCATTCCTCTTTGGTTCCATGATAAATATCCAGACAGTCATATGCAAAATCCAGGTGGTTTTAAAACCAAGATGTTTGATTATCATAACAAGGATTTTCACAAGCATATCAAGAAATGGTTTAAAAAAATCAATTCGGAAATTTTGCAAAAGTATTGGGGAAAAAATAAACCGATTATTTTTTTACAAATTGACAATGAAACTAATTTCATGTGGCAATCTATTTATAATCACGATTACAGTGCATCTTCTAAAAAACGTTATCGTGATTTTCTAAAAAGTAACTACGAAGACTTGGATCAATTAAACCAAAGCCACCAAAGATCCTGGCTAAACTGGAAATCAATTGAGCCACCAACCAAGTTTGGTCATAACATTGAAGAAGACAAGCTATGGTATCGCTTCCAAGACCATAGTATCTATACCTATTTAAAAACTCTCCGCACTTATTGGGAAGAGCTTGGGGTGAAAGAGCCTCATATCATTTTCACTTTGGCGGAAAGCTATGATTTTTTATCAAATGGACTATTACCCAACTTAAAATTAAGAAATGATCCCCAGATCGGGATGATTACGATGAACCTGTATCCTAAAACCCAAGAGACAAAAGAGGTGCCATTACTTAACAAACCTTTCAAATCCGATCATGATGTCAAAGCCATGGACATTTTCAGTGATTACTACCTCGGCAAAAAGCAAGAATGGTTGTGCGGCCCTGAAATTCAAGGTGGATGGTGGAAGGGAATTAAAGTATCGAAGGAATCCAGGAAGCAAACATATTTAAGTGTTTTAGGTCATGGTCTGAAAGCACTTTTCATTTATTATTTTACAGAAGGGTATAATTGGCAAAGCGAGTGGGAATATAATCAGGTACGTCCCTTTTTTGAAGCACTTAAAAATAAGCATGGTCAATTAACTGAATCTTTCTGGAGCGAATTGCAAAATATTGTTGATCAAAAGGTATTGGTAGGCATCAGGGTGCAGAAAGTGATGGAGCAAAATATCAAGAACGAGGAAATCCTTTTTTTTGATTCGCCGGTTGACGAAAATGCACATGCTCGTGAGCATTTTAAACTGGTAAAAGAAATAGGTGAAAAGTTAATAGCGCCTCACCAGGATTTCCTTGGAAAAGCAATTGAGCTAAATGATGAAGTCGGAATATTTTTAGATCCTGATTTCAATCAACCATCAACGATACCCGGTCTTGATTCAATAACCATGAATTCGCACTGGAGTGCTGGGTTACTTGGGGCTCTTTTACAAACAGGGTTTAACCCGCATATACTCACCAAACGATGTCTGGCTAAAAAAGCTATTGCAAAAATCAAAATGATTATGACTCAAGATAGTGGCTCTTTTACCAAAGATCACGCCACTATGTTTAGAAAATATATCACTAAAGGCGGTGTGGTGGTTAACTTTTTGGGAGATAGCCTGGCACATGCGCTAGCTTTAAATTTAAAGACTAAGCTGCTAGGACCAAGTCATCAAACGTTAACTTTAATGGAGGCGAAAGAGACAGGAATCAAAATATCATCGGGTGTACCCATTTTTGCCTACGATTTGCACTCCAATAATAAATTAAAGAACAAATGCCAGGGTATACTGCACGCTGATGATCAGGTGGTCGGTTATATCGTCAAGCTGGGAGAGGGTTTTTTTATTCAAATAGGAACCGTGTTTTATGACCAGATTAATTCAAATGATTATTCCCGGTTAACCCAAGTCCCTCTGATTCGAAGTTTCATGGAAAAGTTACTTTCTTTTGGAAATATTGCTCCCAATATTAAAATTTCAGGAGGAGGTGATCGGGTTGTTGCTTTTGGACGTATCGCTCCAGATGAAAAGAAATTAATGATCACCATTAAAAATGGAAAAGATGAACAAATTGATCAAAAAATTATTATTGATGCAAAATTTTTAAAGCAAGTTTTTAAAAGAACCACCACGTTTACCGTTTTGGATGTATTTAGTGAAAACAGGATAAAGTTAAAACAAGCTGATTTAACCAGTTCAGGAATTAAGGTTGTACTTTCTGCTTATGACAGCACTGTCCTTTTAATCAGCTAGGAACTTGGCTTCAAAAGAAGATTATTTCCGGTATGCGGATCAAACATTAACATTTGTTCCATATCGAACGTCAGTTTTTTGGTTTTATTAACCTTGCCACTATAGGACATTACATGTTTTTTATCGCTTATACGCATCTGTATTGGTCCCGCTTCAGACTGTAAAGAACAAACCACTTCCGCCCCAAGTGTTTCAACCACGTCAACTGTGGCGTTAAAGTGAATGTCAGATTGGGTTTCTGAAGAATCATCAAATTCAAAAATATCCTCAGGTCGAACCCCCACAATTATTTTAATGGGTGACGAAAGATTTGAAAAAATAGATTTGAATTTCTCAGGGACCACCATTTCCCAGGTATTATTAGAAATATAGAGATTATTATTTTTAAAAACAATGGTACTGTCAAAAAAATTAATCGGAGGCGAACCTAAAAATGAAGCTACGAATTTATTGGCTGGATTATTATAGATATTTAAGGGGGTATCAATTTGCTGAACAATACCATGATCTAAAACAGTAATTTTATTCCCAAGGGTCATCGCTTCGGTTTGGTCATGTGTCACATAAATTATAGTCGCTTTGAGGTATGAATGCAGTCTTTTGAGTTCGAGGCGCATTTGAGTTCGAAGTTTGGCGTCCAGATTGGACAGAGGCTCATCAAATAGAAAAACCTTGGGTTGTCTTACGATTGCCCTTCCAACTGCGACACGTTGTCTTTGTCCTCCCGATAATGATTTAGGTTTCCGGGTAAGTAGTTGGGTCAAGTCTAAAATTTCAGCTGCCTCTAAAACTCGTTTTTTTACAATTGCCTTTGAATATTTTTTGGATTTTAGACTAAAAGCCATATTGTCATAAACGCTCATGTGGGGATAGAGGGCATAATCCTGGAAAACCATGGCTATGTCCCGGTCTTTGGGGTGAAGTCTGGTTACAATTTTTCCATCGATCAGTATTTCACCAGAGGTGATAGTTTCTAACCCGGCAATCATGCGCAAGATCGTTGATTTACCAGATCCCGAAGGACCGACCAGGACCATGAATTCCCCATCATTAATGGTGATATTTGCATCACTAATAATCGGTGTTTTAAGAACATAACTTTTGCAAACTGCATTTAACTGTACTTGTGCCATGATTCGTACTCCTCATTTATCCCTTAACAGATCCTGCGGTCAAACCTTTTATATAGTGCTTTTGCACAAGTAAAAAAACAATGATTACCGGAATGATAATCACCACACTACCTGCCATCAGCAATCCCCAATCAGTATTGAACTGGCCGTTCAAAGTAGCCAGTGCCAAGGGAAGGGTGTATTTGGCTTCTTCGCGCAAAATAATCAAAGGGAACAAAAATTCATTCCATGCTGATAAAAAAGTAAATATGGTCATGGTGGCAAGAACCGGCCGTGATAAGGGAATGACGATTTTCCAAAAGATATACCATTCGCTACATCCATCAATCCGCGCCGCCTCGATCAGGGAATTAGGGATTGAAAGCATAAACTGTCTAATTAGAAAAATTCCATACACACTAGCTCCTGCAGGTATAATGAGTCCGCTGAAAGTATTCAAAAGCCCCAGTTGTTTTAGAATATAAAATGAAGGGATCATGGTGGTCTGCATAGGAACCATCATGGTTATCAAAAGTAGGATAAAAAGGCGGTTTTTTCGGGGAAAATTAATTTTAGCAAAGGCATAAGCTGCCATGGAATTGATAACCAGACCGAATATGGTGATGCCCAAAGAAACCATCAGGCTATTGATAAAATGTTTGCCAAAATTAATTTCATTAAAAAGTTTAAAATAATGTTCAAGTGTAAAATTGTCAGGTAACAGATTAAGAGTTTTTATAAATATTGCATTTTCGGGTTTAAAAGAAGTGGAGATCATCCATAAAAAAGGAAACAAAGTCAGTCCTAGGCCAAAAATCAAAATAAGATAAAGAATACTTTTTTTCTTTTTACCAAGAATGAGCTGAGTCATGCATCCATCCTTTTGGAATACCATAATTGTCCCACGCTAACCATTAAGGTTATAAAAAATAAAACGATGGAGATTGAAGATGCATATCCAAGATTATAAAATTTAAAGGCATGATTATAAGTATAAAGTACAATAGAATTGGTCGCATTGTTAGGCCCACCCTCAGTCATAATATAGGGTTCTGCAAAAAATTGAAAATATCCGATAACCGTGGTTATCGTAACAAAAAACATGGAAGGTCTGAGCATTGGCAGGGTTATGTAGAAAAATCGATGAGTCCCCTTGATACCATCCATAAAAGACGCTTCATAAAGGGAATAAGGAATGGAACCTAGGCCTGCCAAAAATATAATCATACTATAACCGAAGTTTTTCCAAACAGCCATAACGACTAAAGCGGGAAGTGCAAGGTATTCGTTATTCAACCAGTCTTGTGCTGGAAGCCCGAGCAGTTTCAATAGCATGTTGATTGATCCGTAATTAAAATTGTACATCCAGCGCCAGATAACTGCTGCCGCTACCATGGTGGTGATCACTGGAATGAAGTATCCGGTACGAAATATGCTTTTAAGTTTAAGAGCACCAATATTCAACATTAATGCTGCAATCAATGAAACCATGATGGTTAGTGGAACACCTATTATAACGAAGAAAAGGGTA
>Ga0208375_1003277_pt1 | contig 13975 bp, 17 predicted proteins | sample RifOxyD1_FD_184038 | JGI IMG/M metagenome (GOLD analysis project Ga0208375, IMG submission 184038) | Soil microbial communities from Rifle, Colorado - Rifle Oxygen_injection D1 (SPAdes) | ecosystem: Environmental > Terrestrial > Deep subsurface > Rock core/Sediment | place: Rifle, Colorado... | reverse complement strand
CGGCTCATCTTATCCTGGGGCTGGAGAAGGTCCCAAGGGTTTGGCTGTTCGCCAATTAAAAAGGTACGTGAGCTGGGTTCAAACCGTCGTGAGACAGGTTGGTCTCTATCTGCTGCAGGCGTTGATACTTGAGGAGCGTCATCTCTAGTACGAGAGGACCGAGATGACGGAACCTCTGGCGTACCGGCTGTCCTGCCAAGGGCACCGCCGGGTAACTATGTTCCGAATTGATAAGCGCTGAAAGCATCTAAGCGCGAAGCAATCTCCGAGATTAGGTATCGTTATAGCTTCGTTGAAGATTACAACGTTGATAGGCGATAGGTGTAAGCACAGCAATGTGTTGAGCCGAGTCGTACTAATAAAGCAAAATCTACTCATCCCATACATAGGTGTGAAATTTTATATCTCCTAAAAAATTAACCCCGTTGTCCTGGTGACAACAGCGCGGCGGAACCACCTCTTCCCATTCCGAACAGAGAAGTGAAACGCCGTGTCGACGATGATACTCGGCCCTCGATGGTCGGGGAAAGTAGTTATCGCCGGGACAATGGGGTTAATCTATACCAAAAAACGGCTTTACGAAGCCGTTTTTTGGTATATTGACGAAAAAATATAAAAATGATATAATTTAACCAATCAAAATTTTGTTCTTATTAGAAAGAAATGGAGGTGGGACAGTGACTTTGTATCAAGCGCTATATATTATGGTTGCTACTTATCTATTAGTAGGAGTAGCTATTGGTTTACTGTTTTCTAATGATATTATTAAATCTATTGCCCGTGGAAATTCAGATATAAATACAAGCTTGAAATTAAGAAAGTTGATGCAACAAAAACCCCTTATTGGATTATTTGTTCTTACTGTGGTTTGTTCTGTATGTTGGCTTCCAATATTTATTCTGGCACTTATCAAAAGAGATTAGATATTTTTTTGATATCGACAACGCCCATGGTTCAAAAGAGCCCGGGCGGTTTTTGTTGACAAAATTTTAATAATATTCTATATTTATTCCAATATAAAATTAGGTTCTTTTGAATTTAATAAGGAGAAAGAATGGATACAGATACAGCTTGGGCTTTGTTTGCTTTAATTATTACGGGTTTATTTGTGTTATTTCTTGCAATTGTAAAAAGAAAACCGACTCACGATACCCATTGCCCAGATTGTGGTGCCCTCGGAATGAAATTATTTGGCGGTTTATTTAGACTAGATACAATAAAAACAGTAGACTGCGAAGCACGAGAATTGGTAAAAAACGCCCTATTTTGTCTTAATGGGAAAAATCCAATAGGCGCCGGCCTATGTGAAAAATATTTTTGTCCGAAGTGCTTAACTTGGAATTTGAAGTGTGATCAAATAAATAATAGGGGCTGGGGATTTTCCTGTCAGACCCCGAATTGCGGCTTTTCTTTCAGTACTACGATATAAATCAACAAATCCAAGCCCTTTCGGGGGCATTTTTTTATTTTTGAAAATGTTTTATAATGGTTTATATGGATGATAAAAGGCGATTATATAAACAAATATTCATCGCGGTTGTTTATTTGGTGATTTTTTCTGGGCTTGGAACCGGAATTTATTTTTTGGTCCGGCCGGCTCCAACTCCGCTTCCGCCTCCGGCCCCGACTATTTATCCAATTCAAGTTTTATGGTCTCAGGCCTTTGTTGTCGGCCAGGACTTTTATTCGGTTGGCGCTAAAATCAGGAATCCCAACACCGATTTCGGAGCCAGTTATTTTACTTACACTTTTTATCTATACGACGCTTCTGGGGCGTTGCTTACCACCGCGTCCGGCGAATCCTTTATCTGGCCTGGAGAATCAAAATATGTGATTTCGGGAGGAATAAATATAACAAAAGCGCCGGTAAGAGTTGAAATGGCGGTGGGCGAACCGGCTTGGCGCGAGATCAAAGAGTTTAAAGGCGTCGATTTGACTTTGGGTAATATCAATTTTAGCAAGCCAAAATCTTCAAGCGGCATCTTTTTTGTGGTCAATGCCACAGCTGGCAATAACACTTCTTATGATTTAAACAAGGTCTATGTTGCCGCCGTTATTTTTGATAAAGGGGACAGGCCGATCGCCGTTAATTCAACGATTTTGGATAATTTAAAATCAAAAGAACGCCGGCCCGTTTCTTTAACCTGGTTTTTGCCGTTTCTGGACAGCATAAATCGAGTTGATGCCAGTATTTCAACCAATCTTTGGGAAAGACCGGAACTGCTCGGGCAATAATTCATGATTCATTCACTCAAGAAACTCGATTGGATTCTGATAAGCGCCATTATTTTGCTTTTAACCATCGGCTTGCTAAGCATTGCCTCAACGTCAGTTGCCAGAACCGGCGCTTATAATGTTTTTAAAAAACAATTGGCCTTTGCCATTATCGGATTATTCTTGCTGGTTTTATTCGGTTTTATAGATTATAGGTTTTTAAGAAATTATCCATTCATCGTGTTAACGTTCTATATTTTGTCGGCTCTGCTATTGGGACTACTTTTGATTTTTGGCAGTAAAATAAGAGGATCTGTTTCTTGGTTTAAATTCGGACCCGGAGGTAGTTTAACTTTTGAGCCGGTTGAAATAACAAAATTTGTTTTAATCGCGCTCTTAGCAAAATATTTTTCAAGCCGCCATATCGACTTTGGGCTTTTTCACCACATTATTGTTTCCGGTTCTTATGTTGCCATCCCGTTGATTTTGGTTTTACTCCAGCCGGATTTAGGATCGGCGGTTTTAATAATCATCGCCTGGGTTGGTATAATGCTTTTTTCCGGCATCAGGTTAAGGCATTTATTGGTGCTTTTTTTAATTTTTTTAATTCTTATGGGAACGGGGTGGCAGTTTTTTTTGAAAGATTATCAAAAATCAAGGATTTTAACGTTTTTTGAACCTAAAAAAGATCCGCTGGGCCGGGGCTATAACGTTTTACAATCAATCATTGCCATCGGTTCCGGTAAATTTTGGGGCAAGGGATTGGGCCACGGCAGTCAATCTCAGCTTAATTTTTTGCCAGAACAGCATACCGATTTTATATTCGCCACGATCGCCGAGGAATGGGGATTTGCGGGGGTTTCTTTTGTTTTAGTTTTATGGGGAATAGTTTTTTGGCGGCTTTTTAGAATTGCCGCCGGCGCTTCAACAAATTTCGCGAAAATTTTCATTTTCGGCTTTATGGTTTTGCTTTTGGCTCACATTTCAATTAATATTGGGATGAACTTGGGTTTTGCGCCGATAACCGGCATTCCGCTCCCGCTTTTAAGCTCCGGCGGTTCAAATTTAATTTCAATAATGATAGCTTTCGGCATTATTCAGAATATTAAAATTAACTCATCAAATTTATGAACGACACGATAATAAAAATATTGATTGTTGATGACGATGAATTTTTACAGGGCGTTTATACCAAGAATTTTAGGGACGAGGGATTCGAGGTGTTGACAGCTCGCGACGGAGAAGAGGCTTGGGAAATTATTTCCGGCGGCAACGTGCCCGATGTTGTTTTTACGGGGATTATAATGCCAAAAATGACCGGATTTGAATTAATCGCTAAAATGCAAGCCGATCCAAAATTGGCAAAAATACCGGTGGCAATTAATTCTCACCGCGGAAGATCGGAAGACGAAAAATTGGCGCGCCAAATGGGAGTGGACGATTTTATTGTTCAGGGTGCCACGACTCCGGCTGAAGCCGTCAGGCGCATCAAACTGCTTTTGGGACTTCAAAAATCTTTTAAAATCGCAATTTTAACAGAACGTTTTGACGGCCGCGCTTTAATCAATACGCTCAATAAACAGCGGGGTTTTCATCATGAAATTAAAGAAGGCGAGGTTGGTTTAGAACTCCAAGCCGAACCCGAACTCAATAAATTTAAAGTTAGAATCATTTCTGATGATAAATCAGCGTGAAGCCGTAATTTATGCCGATGGCGGATCTCGCGGCAATCCCGGCCCCGCAGCTGCGGGGGTTGTTTTTACGGATGAGTCGGGAAGAGTTTTAAAAGAATATTCCCATTATCTTGGTGAGGCGACCAATAATCAGGCAGAATATGAAGCGGTAATTTTTGCCCTGCAGAAAGCCAAACAATTAAAATTTAAAAACATAGAAATTAGAGTGGATAGCGAACTTATCGGCAGACAGCTTTTAGGAGAATGGAAAATCAAAGATCCGGATTTACAGCCGCTTTTTATCAAGGCCTGGAATTTGCGTCTTGATTACGATAAGGTTGATATTAAAATAATTCCCCGCGAGCAAAATAAAAAAGCGGACAAGCTGGTAAATCGGGAACTTGATGGCAAAAATAAATTATTTTAAAAAAAAGAAAAACCATCTCATTCTTATGAACTCGATGGCGGGTTTTGATTGGGTTTTGGGGAGAACAGAATAGTAAGGAAAATAGCAATCGCGCCCGTATAGATAAACAGTAGAATAAAGATGAAGATCGCAAATCTAGATTCAAAAAACGCGACTGTAGTTTTAACATCAAACCCAAAACCTATGCCCCCTACAAAGATAAATAAAAATATCATTCCGCCAAAAAACATAGCGGCCCAATAAGCAAAAAGGTATCTAACTTCAACATACTTTAGCATTAGAGAGCTCCTTTTGTGAAAAGAACTAGAACTCCATTCAAATTGGCTTTATAGTAACAAATCTTAACAATCTTGTCAAGATTGAATGTTTATGCTATTATTATATTACCTTCCTAAAGAAGGTATTGATCTTAAGATTTTATAAGGAAATGGACGATTGCTCTTGCTCGATTTATCGATATTTCGAAATTTCGAGTGGGAGAGGAAAGTCCGGACACCACCCCGCAGTTGCGGGGGAAAAGCGTACGGGTTAACGACCCGCCGCGGAATAAATAACGCGAGAGGTGCGAACAGAGACGCCGAAATCCGAAAGGATTGAGGCGCCCAACACATAACTTGTTATGTGTTGGGCGAGTTTCTATAGTAATACGGAAAGTGAAACGGCTAAATCCTTACTGGGGTGCAACCTCGTTATGAGGGCTAGAGCCATTCAGCAATGAACGGCCCAGAGAGATAATCGTCGTCCGCCAGAAATGGCGAGATACAGAATCCGGCTTATAGTTTCCTTTATGAGATCAATTAGAAACGTCGCTTCCTAGGAAGCGACGTTTCATTTTAGCGCAATTTAAGTTATATTAAAAAAACAATGTTAGCAATATTAACCAGGTTTATCAACCAAAAATCTAATAAAATTTCTTCGGCTGCTATGATAGTTGCCTTTTTCGGCTTGATCAGCCGTCTTTTTGGTTTGTGGCGCGACCGGCTTTTGGCGGGAAAGTTCGGCGCCGGACAGGAGCTTGATATTTATTACGCCGCTTTCCGAATTCCGGATTTAGTTTATAATTTACTGATCATTGGAGCTGTTTCTTCCGTATTTATTCCGGTTTTTCATGAATATCTGACCAAGAATAGGGAAGATGCGTGGAAATTTGCCGGCAATACATTGAATATATTATTTATAACTCTTATCGCGCTTTCGGCAATTTTAATTTTTTTAGCTCCAATTTTGGTTTACCTGGTAGCGCCGGGGTTTGACGCGGCGGCAAGAAATTTAACCGTTAACATAAGCCGGATTCTTTTACTTAGCCCATTGCTTATGGGGATTTCGGCGATGGCTGCTGCTTTGCTGCAGGCGTTTTCAAGATTTCTGATTACGTCGCTTGCTCCCATTTTTTATAACATCGGAATTATTTCGGGCATCATATTTTTGGTTCCGCGCTTCGGAATTTGGGGGCTGGCTTATGGCGTTATCTTAGGCGCCTTGTTTCATTTTTTAATACAAGTTCCGGCGCTGTTTGGCATCGGATTTAAATTTTCTTTTGGTTTTAATTTCAAAGAGGTGGGAATCATAAAAATCATAAAGCTTTGGTTTCCGAGAACGCTTGGTTTATTCGCTTTTCAAATTAACGACGTCATCATGACCGCGATCGCGTCGCTTCTCTCGAGCGGCAGTATTACAATATATAATTTTGCCGATAATTTGCGCTGGGTTCCAATAGGTATTGTCGGCGTGGCGTTTTCCACGGTCTCTTTTCCGGCGATGAGCCTGGCTTACGCGCAAGGCAAAAAAGATCTCTTTCTAAAAAGAATTTCACTCGCGACAAGACAGGCGATTTTCATAATTCTTCCGATTTCGGCGATGCTTTTTGTTTTTCGCAAAGAAATTGTGATGATAGTTTTGGGCACCGGTCAATTCAGCGCGCAGGACGCACGGCTTACGGCGGCAATTTTAGGCGTTTTTACTTTTGGAATTTTCGCAAGTTCGTTAAGGCTGCTTTTTACCCGCGCCTTTTTTGCTTTTCATAACACCAAGACGCCGGTTTTTATAAATATTTTTTCTGCCGCCATTAATATTATTTTAGCTATTGTTTTTGTGTGGTTTTTTAAAAAATATACCTACATTCCGGCCATTTTGGGTTTGCCGCTATCTATAAGCATTGCAAGCATTGTTAACTTTGCCTGGCACTGGGTGGATTTAAAAAAACACGCCGGCGACTTTGGCATTTCTGAAATTAAAAAATCTGCCGCAAAAATTTTAATTGCCAGCGCAATGGCCGTTGCTGCTGCCTATGTCGGCCTCTATTTATTTTCCAGGTTTTTTGAAACAACTGATTTTTTCGGGCTGTTGTTCCGGATTTTTTTTGCCGGACTTTTGGCAGGCGCGACGTATTTGATAACGGCGATTCTCTTGCACAGCGAGGAACTTTTAATGTTCAATTTTTTTGGAAAGCCCGAACCAATCCCGGGCGAATCCCTTGACGACCAATACTAATTGTGATATACTTACATTAATTCCACAAAACGGAATGTCGGCATTTAACCTTAGCCGCTCGTGAAGGAGGTACTAAATGACAAATCTAGGGTGGGGTTATTTAGGATTAGGATATATAATTGCTGTAATTTTTGCGGCGTTCTTTACTAAGATGGTAGTCATTAGACCTTTATATGACGGAGGTAAACTTACAATTAATTGCAGGAAATCCGTAATGTATTTACCGCTATCGCTACCGTGGGTACATGTTATAGTTATTTTGGCCAATATAGATGATGAGATTATACTCGATGGTTTGGATGTTGTTTTTTCAATTAAGCATGGTGGGTTGCTTTTGATGAGCGGATTAATTTGGCCGGTGTCTCTTAGCGTATTGCTTTTAGAAGCTTACGTTAGAATTTCTGGCAAACCGCTCGATATCAACACAACGATCAATTTTGAAAAATAAAGCTGAAGGACTAGATTTTAGGAGACTTTTTTAATGAGATATAGTCTTTAGCGCGGCAACGCGCTTTTCTTTTTATATTTGCATATTCAAATTTTGTTTATCTTTTTAAAATGTTTAGAAACATAACCATGTCTTATCATACCTTAATTCTTGCGGCCGCAAGAGTTAAGGTATATACTACTATCTATAAATTACCATCTATAAATTTTTTTAAGCTTAATATATGAAAAAAGGCGACATAGAAAGAAAAATTTTGGACCATCTTTTAATTTCCGGCGCGGTAATTTTAGCTTTGCAACATCCGGCCAATATGTCTCGCTTTCTTAGAAGATTACCACGAGATTTACGTAGATATAAGGAAACACAATTAAGACGGGCTCTTCACCGCCTTAAAAAGCAAGGCAGAATCGAATATATTAAAGAAAGTGATAATAATATGACCATTAAAATTACAAAAGGCGGCCGCGATTTTCTAAGGAAAATGGATTTTGACAATCTAACTTTGGAACGAACCGAGAATTGGGATAAAAAATGGCGACTAGTAATTTTTGATATACCGGAAAAGAAAAAACCGGCGCGTGAAGTCCTGCGTGAGAAATTAAAAGATTTGGGCATGAAAAAATTACAGCATAGTATTTGGATTACACCATTCCCGTGCGAAAAGGAGATTAATCTTATAAAAACCGTTTTTAACCTTTCAGATTATTGGGTTGATGTTATAATTACTGAAAATATAGGTGCAAAAGAATATCAAATGAGAAAACATTTTGATTTAATATAAAATCTGGTTTTTCAATTGTATACCTTAATTCCTGCGGCCGCAGGAATTAAGGTATGGGAGCATAAATTAAATTTTTAATGTTTATTAAATATCAAATTTGTGAATATCAGAAATTTTGTCATTATTGCACATATTGACCACGGAAAGTCCACCTTGGCGGATCGGCTTTTGGAATTGACAAAAACTGTGGCGCAGAGAAAAATGCGGGAGCAATTTTTAGATCAAATGGATCTTGAACGGGAGCGGGGAATTACCATTAAAATGCAGCCCGTTCGCATGTCTTATACGCTAAACGCCATACCCTATACGTTGAATTTAATTGACACGCCGGGCCACGTTGACTTCACTTATGAGGTCTCGCGAGCTTTGGCGGCTGTTGAAGGCGCCATTCTTTTGGTTGACGCCGGACAGGGAATCCAAGCACAGACGCTGGCCAATCTTCACTTGGCTAAAAGAGAAAACCTGAAAATCATCGGTGTTTTAAATAAAATTGATTTGATAAACGATCCGGAAAAGCTTGAAATTTTAAAGCAGGAAGTGGCAAAACTCACCGGCCAGAAACCGGAAGAAATTTTGACGGTTTCGGCGAAAACAGGGTTAAACGTTGAAAAAATATTAGAAAAAGTAATAGCCGAATTTCCGGAGCCAAAAATAAACCTGGAAAAACCGTTCAGGGCGCTGGTGTTTGATTCTCATTTTGACGCCTATAAAGGCATTGTCGCCTACATTCGCGTGCTTGAAGGCGAAATTTCAACACAACGAGCGGTGTACGCTTTGGCGACAAAAACCAAAACCCAAATATTAGATGTTGGTATTTTTAAGCCGGAACTCACACCGTCAGAAAAATTATCTTCGGGGGAAATTGGTTATATTGCCACCGGTCTTAAAAATTCCCACCTTATCAGAGTCGGCGACACGCTGGCAGCAAACCCCGCCGTCGAACCGCTGCCTGGCTACACCGAGCCGCAACCGATGGTTTGGGCAAGTTTTTATCCTGAATCGGCCGATGATTTTGATTTGTTAAAAGATGCGCTTCCGAAACTTAAATTGAATGACGCGTCGCTTCATTTTGAAATGGAAACGCAAGAGGCCCTGGGCCGCGGTTTCCGCATCGGTTTTTTAGGAATGCTTCATTTAGATATTACAGTTGAGCGATTAAAGCGGGAACACAATCTGGAAGTTGTAGTAACCACGCCTACCGTTTCTTATAGGATAATTTATAAAAAAGGTGATATCGGTGAAATTTTCACGCCGGCCGACTGGCCCGACATATCTCATGTCGAAACTATAGAAGAGCCGTGGGTGTCTCTCCAAATTCTTGTTCCAACGAGATTTTTGGGAAATGCGATGAAACTTATAGGAAATTACAGAGGCGTTTATCAAAAAACCGATTATCTCGGGTTAGATCATTTGATTCTTAATTTTAATATGCCGCTTTCCGATATTTTGATTAATTTCCATGATCGGCTTAAAAGTGTATCCGAAGGATATGCGTCGATGAATTATGAATTTATTGGATACCGTCCGGGTAATTTGGTAAAACTTCAGATTCTTATTGCCGGAGAGCCGACCGAAGCGTTTTCCAAAATTGTTCCCAAAGAAAAAACTTATCATGAGGGGAGCGTAATTGTTAAAAAACTGAAAAGTATTATACCAAAACAGCAGTTTGTCGTGGCGCTTCAAGCGGCTGTTGGCGGCAATATTATAGCGCGGGAAACCATTCCGGCATTAAAAAAAGACGTGACTGCCAAGCTTTATGGCGGCGATGTTACCAGAAGGATGAAACTATTGGAGAAGCAAAAAAAAGGAAAAAAGAAAAGAGCGGCCTTAAAGATGTTTCGAAGTGGCGAGTAAAATTAGAAAGGCCGCCCGAAGGCGGCCACTATTCGAACATGGACCATAAAAGGCACCAAGTTCAGTGTAATCTATTTACAGAGCTTTGTCAAGTGGCCAAAATCAGGTTAAAATCTCAATAGGGGAATGAACAAAAATGCCACCATTGATAAAACGGCCAAAATGGTGATGATAAGCCAAAGAGTGTTGAATAATTTTTTGCCTTTTTTCATGTTGCGATTAATATTCTTTATATTTTAATGAAAATAGAAGAAAAAGACCATAATACAACTATATACGAAAGGATGATTAAATCAAAGGTTTTTTTTATTTTTTTAATTCCTGTCATTTTAGCTTTAATGGTTGGCATTTTTCAGGAATTTTATTATCGCTATAAAGTGCAGAAGGATTTAAATAAACTTAATATTGAAATTGCCAATTTAGACAAGCAAAAAAATGAACTTAATAATTTAATTGACTACTATAAAAACGAATCAAATCTTGAAAAAGAAGCGCGGGTGCGGCTTAATCTTAAGAAAGAAGAGGAGAAGGTCGTGATAATTTTACCGCAGGCGACTTCCGCAAGCAAATTTGACGAGTCCATTTCCGGCGCCGGCGGCGTTAATTTTGAAAACTTACCGAATTACAAGCAGTGGTGGTATTACTTTTTTAAGTAATCTAAAACCCCGCAGTACGGGGGATCATTTTTCTTGTTTTGGGAAAATTACTTTTAAATCAACAAAAAGTGCAATGGGTTTTTGAGCTAATTCGTTTTTAAGGACCACAGCTTTTTTGCCGGAAATTATTTCATAATATCCGACCTTGAGATTTTTTAAAGGCCGGTCATTTAATTCTAATCTTTTCAATCCGTATACCTTTTCAAAAGAAACAAGGTCGGGTTCGGGAAGATCCATTTTAAAACCCACATAGAGTTTATCATTTGCATAATTTAATTCAGTACCTTTACTGGCGTTAAATGAATGTGTCAGGAGAGATAAAATTAAAACAAAACCTAAAATAGGCGCTAAAATAAAAGAAACAAACAACCAATTTATTCTTTTCATGCTTTCCATCCTTTATATTATTTTAAAGACCGATAATTGAATTAATATTATCATTATTTATATTGAAAAGTCAAGGATTTTGAGATAAAATAAGTAAAACTCTCCTTTGCGATTTTGGCGGGTATCGTATAATGGTATTATGTATCCTTCCCAAGGATAAGACACGGGTCCGATTCCCGTTACCCGCTTATGCCGGAGTAACTCAGTGGTAGAGTAGCTGTTTCGTAAACAGCAAGTCGCGAGTTCGACTCTCGCCTCCGGCTCAATTTTTAATTTTTGACAAAAACTTTAAAACGGTCTATAATTAGGCCAATTTGATATTGGATCGTTGTTTAACAAAAAGGAGGTAGGTTGATGAGTATTTTCTCTTTGATTGAAATGAGGTTTGATTTATCTAAAAAATTTTTAATTGGCCAATGCCCAACTTGCGGGCACTCACTTAGACTTGAAAGAAAGGGTGATGGATTTTTTAATAATTTAGTTCCATGCATGAAGTGTAAAGAAACATTTAAAATCAGCGTTTCAGAAGTAGAAAACGTTTCTACCTACGATCGAAAAACCATCAGAGCTTTTGGCATTGTTTATGAAATTAAAAGCAATTTCGACGACGAATCCTACGGATTATTGATTGAATGCCTTTTTGATAATGTTGGTAAAATGACTTATATTTCTGATGGCTTTACCTGCGTTCCTGGAGAGGAAAAAGAAAATTGCCCGATAATCACTTTTAATAAAATACAAAAAACCATAAGATTCGGCTTAACGGGTACTTTTCTTGAGCGTGAAGCTGTAAAAATCATTGATCAATTTGCCAATAAAATTGCCGAGGCCCGTAAATTAGATTTAAATCCAATATTAATCGAAATATGGGAAAATAAAGAGAAAGGTTTTGAATTAGTGGAACAAAGACCTTTAAAATCTTCAGTGGTGCCATCAATATTTATTATCCAGCCAAAAAAAATACGCGTTAATTAAAGAAAGGGGCGCAAATGATCCCAATGGGGTACGAATATGAGTCATTTTTTGCATATTTAGTGGGCGGATTAGTTGTTCTGTTGTGGTTTATCACAATTGTGGCGCTGGCGATTAGCTGTACAAAGCAATCACTTCCGAGGATTAAGACAATGGCTTTCTGGGACTGGGCCGAGCTCTCCGGCTGGTCGCTGGCAATCGGCGCGCTCGCTGCATACGATTACTATTTGATATTTTTATGATTCCAACCCGACGTTGTCGGGTTCTTGTTTTTGTAAAAATAAAATCCCGTTTTCGGGATTTTTATCAGCGGAGACGCTATTTTCTTAAAAAGCGGGCTCGATGATAACCGATATTGGCAACATAATAATCAACAATATTCTCCGCCCGCTCAAGGGCCATTTTGTAAAGAACTTTATTAGATGGCAGATGACGCTTTGTGAACGCTAGTTTTTTCCACCAGCACACGTATTTTCTAATACTGGCTTTGTCAGCGCAAATTATCCGGCAGGAACCGCACATAAAATACGGTATATCCATGCGACGTATAGACCATGAAGGAATAAAAAGTAAAGTTCCTTGTGAAGGTTCTTTCCCGCATTTTGGGCACAGCAGACCGTAGTCCATATCGTACCCTCTTTTAAAAGTTATATTTTTATTTGATTATATATTATTTCTAAAAATATTCAACTTGACAAGTTATAGAAAATACTATAGAATATGGTTAATTATAAAATTCAGTCTGCTTTTCAAAAGCAAGACGTGGAGGCAAGAAATGAATAAACGGAAATTTTTAACGAGAAAGCAATTTGAAAATAAAGGTTATAAATTTGTTAAACAGAATCCATATCAGGAATACGTAGAAATAGAAGGCCAGATTGTAAAATTGCCTTATACAAATGCATATTACGAGGTTGTTCTCCATAAATCCGGCGGTCAATGGCATTATATTGAACGCTGGGAATGGTTTCGGAGAAAAGAAGAATTTGAGAAATATTCTGAGATGTTAATGAACTTGATGAACATCTCTGATCCGATATTATCTAAAATAGAAGCTTGACCCCGCATTGCGGGGTTCTTGTTTTTGTGCTAAAATAATCAAATTATGACAGAAAATTTGAGAGATAAAATTCAAGAATTACTTAACCGGAGCCGCTTCACCGCGGACCGGCTTTGACTTGCCCGGGAAGAAAGCGCAAATCGAAAAACTAAAAACACAAAGCGAGCAGCCGGATTTTTGGAAAGACCAGGATAATGCAAGGGTGGTTTCAAAAGAAATCGCCGAGCTTGAAAAAGAAATTAAAACCCAAAGCGATTTTGAAACTGAAGCGCAGGACTTGATTGAACTTTTGGATATTGCCGAAAAAGAAAACGACGAGAAACTTCTTAAAGAGGTCTCGGAAAAACTTACTGCTTTTGAGGCGCGGTTTAAAAAACACGAGCTCAAGGTTTTTCTTGGCGGAAAATACGACAAAAACAACGCCATTATCACCATTTCTTCCGGCGTTGGCGGCCGCGACGCGCAGGACTGGGCGAGTATGCTTTTTAGAATGTACAGTCGATTTGTGGAATCGCGCGGCTGGGATGCGAATGTTTTACATGAGTCGCTTGGCGAAGAGGGCGGGATAAAAAGCGTCACTTTGGAAGTTAATGGTTCTTACGCTTATGGATATTTAAAAAATGAAGCCGGCGTGCATCGTCTGGTGAGAATCTCGCCGTTTTCGCCGACAAAACTGCGCCACACATCTTTTGCCGCGCTGGAAGTGCTACCGGAAATAGAAGCGAAAGACATTGAAATAAAACCGGATGATTTAAGAATCGATTTATTCCGTTCTTCCGGAGCCGGCGGGCAGAATGTTAATAAAAGGGAAACGGCGGTAAGAATTACGCATTTGCCGACGGGAATCGCCGTGGCGGTTCAGACAGAACGTTCCCAGCAGCAAAACAGGGAAAAAGCAATGCAGATTTTAGCGTCAAAACTTCACGTGCTTCAATTAAAAAAAGAAGAAGCGGAACTGGCGAAAACCAAAAAAATAAAAAAGGCGGCCGAGTGGGGCGCCCAAATCCGCTCGT
>Ga0208375_1003276_pt1 | contig 13976 bp, 16 predicted proteins | sample RifOxyD1_FD_184038 | JGI IMG/M metagenome (GOLD analysis project Ga0208375, IMG submission 184038) | Soil microbial communities from Rifle, Colorado - Rifle Oxygen_injection D1 (SPAdes) | ecosystem: Environmental > Terrestrial > Deep subsurface > Rock core/Sediment | place: Rifle, Colorado... | reverse complement strand
GTCTCTGGAGTTCCATTTGCGAGCCATGATGGTCAGTTTCTGGCGACCGGCAACGATTTTGACGCAGCCGATAGGATCGTTGGGGCCAGCATCGTCTGTCCAGTCGTGAACTTCGACGTTCATGGCGTTGCCGAGGAATTGAAGGAATCCGATTGGGTCTTTTGCAGCAAAGTCGAGGTGCGGTGGTCGGATTCTGCGATCATTCCAGATTTGGATCTCGGTGTGATAGCCGCCGCGTTCGCATCGTGAGTCGCCCTGCCACTGGTACCATCTTCGATGGCCGTCGCCAGGGAGGCGAGCCACAGGGATTGATGAAGTCAGGAACGCGTTTGCGGCTTTCGGTCCTCGCGCTGACTTGCCGAAATGGTGGAGAACCAATTGTCCGTGCCGCCAGTTGTAGAGCGTGAGCAGGGCGAAGAGCTGATCCATCCGTTGATGCTGTTTACTGAGCGCGACGATCCTTCCTGATTCTTCTGCGGCGCCTAGGAAGCGGCGGTTGGTGGGCATCAAGTTGATTGCAGTGAAGGCGGGATCTGGCGTCAGGTGGAGGTTGCCGAAGTCTTGTTGACCGCGGAGCCACAACATGTAGACGAGTTCCTGCATTTTCATTACTGCGAAGAACGGCGCGCGGGACGATTTTTTGCTGGGCGCGACTGTCCAGCTGCTGAACGAGAGGACCTGCGCTTCTTCAATTGCGTACGCCAAGGTGGCGTAGAACGGAAGCCCTGCGGCTTCTGACCAGAGAGCGAGCCGTTGATGGATTTGCGCAAGTTCAGCGGCTGTTTCTTCGGCTACGGGGAATCTTTGTGTTGGCATTTTGCCTCCTTTGGCAAAAACAAGATAGTGAGTGGTTACAGTTTTTCAGTGTCTTTATATTCCGCGCCAACAACAGGCTTGCCGTTGACGAAGAATGCGCCGTTATTGCGAGCGTGATCGTCAAACATCACGTCGCTGTCCAAGCCGTGGGTTTGGCAGAATTCGTGAATGGCCTGCGTGATTTTTTCTTTCACTACGAACGCTCGCTCGTGCCATTCGACAGTCGCGTGGACGTCTTCAGCGAGAGTAGTTGATCCATTGGGTTGCAGGATTTCCCACGGTTTGCGATTGATGTGGATCTGGACTTTGTTGACGTCCAGTCCAACTGCATCAGCAATGTCTTGATACAGTTTTGTCGAGGCCAGGGGATTGAAATCTTTCCCATCGGGCCAAGACATGGTCATGAATATACAGGGCATCGGTGCCTCCTTTTGATTTTCTTAATTAAAGCACGATTTTTTAATTATCGCAAGTCGCGAAATTGGATAATTTTCTGGTAGAATGAATAAAGAAAGTTAAAAGTCAAAATGAAAAATTCAAAATTGAAAGTAAAAATTTAAAGGTTTTAAAACTTTTCACTTTTGACCTTTGACTTTTAACTTAAATTCTTATGCTCGAAATCCTTCCTTCCATCAATCGTTCAACTTGGCAAGAAGTTGAAAGCGACATCAGAAAAATCAAAAACCATGCTGATTGGGTTGAGATTGATGTAGCTGACGGGACTTTGTCAAAAGTAAAAACCTGGAACAATCCTGAAGATCTGAAAAACCTTAAGATTGATGAACCGTTGAGGCTTTGCATCCATTTGATGGTGAAAAATCCGGAAAAATATCTCAAGCAATGGATTGATGCTAAGGTCAGAAGAATTATCGTCCAGTATGAGGGTATTCCTGGCGGGTTTTTGGGTTTGAAAACCAAGAATGCAGTCAAGAGGATCTCAGATATTTGCAAAGAAAACTGGGTTGAGTTTGGATTGTCAATTTCTCCGAAAACATCGACAAAAGAATTGGGGCCATTTCTTGACCTTCTTGATGTGGTTCATATTTTGGCCGTGCCGATTGGCTTGAACAGTCAGAACATTGATCTTGGAGAATTAAACAGAATGACAGAACTGAAATCTTTGCAATCAGGAAAAAAATTCAGGACCGAGTGGGATGGTGGCGTGAACCCGGAGACTATTGTTGCGATCAAAAAATCCGGCGCGGATATGATTGCTTCCACCTCTTTTGTTTTTGACGCTTCACAGCCGGATAAGGCACTTGAGGTTTTGAAAAAGACGGCAATTGGAATTGGGGTATGATAAAAAGCTCAAAGCTCAAAATTCAAAATGCAAAATTTAAGTTCAAAACCCAAAAGTGATTTGAAGCAAAGATGTTTCAATTTCGGTTTAAGAGTCATTGGCCTTGTTGATACATTGCCAAATAAACGGAGTTTTTGGATTATTTCTGATCAACTATTGAGATCGGCAACCTCTATCGGCGCTAATTTAGTTGAGGCAAGAGCATCAAGCTCGAGATTAGAGTTTAAGAAATTCTATGAAATATCATTAAAAAGTGCCAACGAAACTGTTTATTAGCTCAATCTATTAAGAGAGATTATTGACTCAAAAAAAGAAATAGATATCTTGTTGTCAGAAGTGAGCGAATTGGCTAATATGCTAGGAGCTAGCGTCATCAGCTTGAAAAAGAAAAACTTTTGATCTTTAACTTTCACCTTTGATCTTTGCCTTTTGAATTTTGACTTATTATGATTGATTCTCAAGAACTAAAGAAATTACAACAACTCGCTATCGATGTTCGTGCTGACATCATCAAGATGCTCGTTGATGTTGGTTCGGGGCATTCGGCCGGAGCTTTGGGTCTGGTTGAGGTTTTGCTGGCGCTTTATTTCAAAGTTTTGAAACACGATCCGAAAAATCCGCAGTGGTCTGATCGAGATAGGTTCGTGGTTTCAAACGGACATACTTGTCCGGGTTTGTATGCTGTCATGGCTCGTGCAGGTTATTTTTCTCGTGAAGAGCTTTTTACGCTACGCAATTTTGGTTCGCGCCTGCAAGGTCACCCTCATCGAGAATCTTTGCCCGGACTCGAAACAACTTCCGGACCGCTTGGTTCTGGTTTGGCGCAAGCATGCGGCATGGCCTTGGCTTCAAAGCTGGACAATAAGAAATACGATGTTTTTTGTCTGATGTCTGATGGCGAGTTTGATGAAGGCAACACCTGGGAAGCCTTGATGTTTGCGGCAAAATATAAATTGAACAATCTGACGGCGATTATTGATAGAAATAATATTCAGATTGACGGGTTTACAGAAAACGTGATGCCGCTTGAACCTTTGAAAGAAAAACTGGAAGCTTTTAACTGGCATGTTCTTGAAGTTGACGGTCATAATATTGAAGCGATTGTTGATGCTTGCAATGAAGCCAGGTCAATTTTTGAAAAACCAGTCATGATTATAGCCCATACGATTCCTGGCAAAGGCGTTGATTTCATGGAGTTTGATTACAAGTGGCATGGTTTGCCACCGAATACTGGAGAAGCAATCGAGGCCTTAAAAGAGTTAAGAACATTAAAAGGAAAGCTGGAAGAGGATTAACCCCCACACCTCAATATGTTTTATACGTATTTGTTAAAAAGTAAAAAAGATAAGATGTTATATCTAGGCTCTACTAATAACTTAAGGGCGAGGCTTATTTTACACAATAAAGGACGCGTGACTTCTACGGCTAAAAGGGTTCCAATGGAGATTGTTTACTATGAGGCTTATAAATCTGAGAAAGATGCAAGGGTGCGCGAACATAATCTAAAGTTAAGATCCAATGCGTTTCGTCAGCTTAAACAAAGAATTAAATTAAGCCTCGCTTAAGAGGTGTGGGGGTAAATGTTCAATCCAAAACTTTTTTTGAATCCTGATCTTTTTTCTGAGAAAGTAGACAAAAAAACCACTCGAGCCGGGTTTGGTTCTGGTTTGGTTAAGGCTGGTGAGCTAAACCGGAATATTGTCGCTTTGACAGCCGATCTTCGTGATTCTCTGAATATGGGTGAGTTTGCGAAAAAATTTCCCGATAGGTTTTTTGAGTGTGGTGTGGCAGAACAGGGGATGATTACAATCGCTTCTGGATTGGCTGTCTCAGGAAAGATTCCTTTTGCGGCATCTTATGCCACTTTTTCACCCGGTAGAAACTGGGAACAGATCAGAACCACGATTGCTTACAACAATGTTCCGGTCAAAATAATCGGCGGGCATTCTGGTTTATTGACCAGTCCTGACGGCGCGACGCACCAGGCTTTGGAAGATATTGCTTTAATGCGGGTTTTGCCGAACATTAAAGTGATTGTGCCATGTGATTATTTTGAGGCTGAAAAAGCAACTTTTGCCATGGCAAAAGATGAAACGCCGAATTATTTACGTTTGAGTCGGCCGGAACTGCCGGCTTTAACGACAGAAAAAACTCCGTTTGAAATCGGCAAGGCCCAGGTTTTTTGGGAAACTAAAAATCCACAAGTGACGATTATTGCTTACGGAGAAATGGTTTACTATGCTTTGCTTGCAGCAAAACAGCTTGAAGAAAAAAAGATTGAGGTTGAGGTGATAAACCTTTCGACGATCAAACCTCTCGATACAAAAACTATTCTTGAATCAGTTAAAAAATCAGAAAGAGTAATTACAGTTGAAGATCATCAAGTTGCTGGTGGCATGGGTTCTTGCGTGGCAGAGTTTTTGGCAGAAAACTACCCAGTCAAAGTCAAATTCCTTGGCGTTCGTGATTCTTTTGGCGAATCTGGCACGTCAGGAGAGCTGTTGAAAAAACATGGCTTGACAGTAGAAAACATTGTTTCTGCCGTTGAAGATTTTCTGGAATAATTTGTTTATTAAATTCTTGTGTAAGACTCGGTTTTTTGTTTTGTTTTTGTGTCCATTATATGCGCGATCGCGCATATAATGGACACAGCCATAATTTTTCGCCGAGGCCATGGCAGAATCATTTTTCGTGTCATCTTATTGATTTTGTAATTCAGAAACAGTTTTTCTGAATAATTCTTTCTTATTGAACGGTAGATACAAACCGTATTTTTGACCTCCGGAAGTTTCAATCATTACTCCGGGCGTCCAGATAGCGCCAAGATGAATCGACGAGATTTCTTTGATTGGTATAGTAATGTTGGCGAGAATGCCGAACAGGCCATTGTAAACAACCCTGTCTTGGAAGACCTCGGTTTTGTTGCCAAGGAAAGAAGCTTTAAAAATGAGTTGGTCCATGTTTGTTATTTCTTGAATATTAATTTATTATAACTCTGATGGCCGCTCAGCGTGCGGTTGTCACTGACGGCAGCCACCAAGGGGCTGCCGTCTTTTCTGTTTTGCCACGGATAGCTTTGTTGTATAATAAGTTAATTAATTCACTAATTTATTGTTTTTTAATGAAAAGTTTTGACATTATCAGTATTGGTACCGCCACTTTTGACGCTTATTTAAGGGGATATCAGAATCTGGAGATAAAGAAAAACGGCTTTGGTCTGCAATGTTTTCCTTTGGGCGCAAAGATTGAGGTTAAGGATCTTAACTTTAGTTCTGGCGGCGGTGCGACAAATACGGCTTTTACTTTTGCAAAACAAGGATTGAAAACCGGGTGTGTGTTTGAGATTGGTCGTGATGAGTTTGGTCGGCTGATTTTGCAAGAACAGAAAAAGCAAAAAATCACAGTCTTTCCATTTTTGAATAAAAAAATTGCAACCGCACTTTCGATCATCTTGATCGATAATTTTGGCGAGCGGACAATTTTTGTTTTTCGTGGCGCTTCCGGAAGTCTGAATTTGAAAGAAGCTTTGTTGTCAAAGATCAGAGCCAAATGGGTTTATCTTGTGCCGGGAGCAATGAAAATTAACGACGTTGAAAAAATTATTACCCATTTCAAGAAACAGAAAACAAAGATTGCTTTAAACCCGTCAAAGAGCTTGATTCAGCAAGGCTTGAAAAAACTTTCAAAAGTTTTGAAACAAACCGATGTCTTGCTTCTGAATCAGGAAGAAGCAGCGTATTTGACAGGATTGTTATACAAAGAAGAGCAAAAGATCTTCAGAAAGCTTGATCAGTGTGTTTCTGGCATTTTGGTTATGACCGCAGGTCCGAAGGGTTTGAAAGTTTCTGACGGTAGTCATGTTTGGCGTGCCAACACTTTTAAAGAGAAAAAAGTCGTTGATCGATCTGGAGCGGGCGATGCTTTCGGTTCAGGATTTGTTGCTGGTTTGATTCAAAAGAACGAGCAGTGCCAAAAAGGCGTTTGCAGTGTTGATAATATTTCTTATGCGATTCGTCTTGGTTCTGCTAACGCCACTTTAATGGTGGAAACGCTGGGTGTAAAAACCGGCATCTTGTCAAAAAAAGAGTTTGCTTCATCCCCCCGTTGGAAAAACCTTGAGATTAAGATTGAAAAGATCTGATGGAAAGTTATCAGCAATTGGCGAAAATTTTGCGTACGGATCAGGATATTATCAAAGGCATCGACGCAAAATCAGGAGTTTTGGACGCAATGATGAAAGAAAATCAGGTTTTGATTCATAAAAGCTTGAAGTCATTAGAGATTGATCGAGACTCTACCTTGAAAGAGATTATTTCCGGGTTGTCTTTGAAGTTGGAAAGCGACGAGAATAAAATTAAAACATTGTTTAGCGGAGTTAGGCTGACCGAGAGCCGAGATTGCAAGAAGGTTCTTGATTATGCTGACCAATTTTTGAATCCGAAAGAAGGTTTTTTCATGAAAAAGGGAAAAGCGGTTGAGTTTTTGAGACGCCATCCTCCTGAGAATATTCTGAAGTTTCTGGGATATAAAAACATTGACGAAGCTTTGGAAAAAGAAGATGTGCTAGAGCTTTTTGCCACCTTGCGTTTCGGTGAAGAAAAAGACTGGTTACACGATGTTTTTTTTAAACAGTACGAAGCTTTGACTCCTGGTGATTTTGAGAAAAGAAAGATCAGTCATTTTGCTTTTCCGGCAAAATTCGCACCCTTGGCTCAGGAGTTCATCAAGAAAAAATATCATAACCTTTCGCACTTGAAAGAACTCGGCGTGATCTTTGTTGTGCCATTTGCGGCGGAGAATTTGAATTTGAGTCTTGTTCCCGGTCAGCTGATGAAGGTTTTTTCCTTGGCATTTCATTATTTTCATGAGGTGATGTTTTATTCCGATGTTTTTGAATCGCTTTTGGCAAAACCTGATTTTTCAAAAAACCTGATCTCGCTTTTGCGTGGCGATGTTTCGGAACCCAAAATTAATCTTGATTCAAAAACTTGGTTGGTGACGCAAAGATACCTTGAAAAGGACGATCCTTTTGAACTTGGGCTTTTGGCGCCACACATCAATCCCGAATCAATGCATTGGGCAAAAGCACAGAATGATATTTCAAAGATTAATTCTGAGTTTGAGTTTTGGTCAGGGCTTGATTGGGTCGGTGATTATTTTAAAGACGAGGTCAACAACGATGTGCTGGTCAGTTTCAATCTGGTTGATATTGCCATGTCGTTGGCGGATAAAGAAAAACAAGTGATCTATACTTATCATCAAAGAGAAGCAATGTGGAACAAGTTGTTTGCGTCTTTTTTCGGTTGGGAAATATTGGAAAATTCAGCCAAAGAAAATATTATCTCTGGCAAGATCGGGTTTCAAAAATAATGGAGTTTGATTTTGAGATCAGTAGCGAGTTGAAAGATCTGGCGGAAAAGATTGAATCTTCGCCAGATAATTTTTTCGTTGCCGGAAAAGCCGGCACGGGCAAGTCGACTTTGGTCAAATACATTCAGGAAACTTCGAAAAAAAACTTGGTGGTTTTGGCGCCGACAGGCGTGGCCGCAGTTAATGTTGACGGGCAGACGATTCATTCATTTTGCGGTTTGCCGTTGAGTTTTATCAATAAAGAAGGGATTCACGAGCATCGCGACAAAAATCTTTACCGCAACCTGGATCTTTTGATTATTGATGAGATTTCTATGGTCAGAGCCGATGTTTTTGACGGCATGGATTATTTTTTCCGGATCAATCGTTTTGACAAAACTTTGCCTTTTGGAGGTTTGCGCGTGATTTTGGTTGGTGATCTGTATCAGCTGTCGCCGGTGGTAGAAACAAGCTTGCGTAGCGCTTTTCGTATGCACTATAAAACTCCGTATTTTTTTTCTTCAAGCGCATTTTCGCAGAATCGTAGATCTTTCAAGCTGATTGAGCTACAAAAAATTTATCGCCAGGAAGACGAGAGATTTATTAATGTTTTGCATGAAGTCAGGCATAGTCAGTTATCTAGGGATAGCCTTGATCTGATTAATCAGCGCACAATCACTGAAGATGAAGAGCCGGACGAGTCTTTTATCGTTTTGACGTCAAGAAACGACATGGCCAATAAAATTAATCAAAAACGTTTATCAGAGATTGAAGCTGGAGAAAAGACTTACGATGCCGAAGTCACAGGCCTGTTTGAAGAAAAATCTTATCCGACAGAGTTTGAACTGAAGTTAAAACCAAGCGCCAAGGTTATGTTTTTGAAAAATGACCACCATGGTCGTTGGGTGAACGGTTCTTTGGGGTTTGTTGCCGAAGTCGAGGACGATTTTGTTACCGTGGATCTTGATGGCGTTATATTTGAAGTTAAAAAAGAAGTTTGGCAGAAAATTAAATATGTTTTCAATGATAAGACGAAAAGGATTGAAGAAGAGGTGATCGGCACATTTACACAGTATCCTTTGCGTTTGGCCTGGGCCGTGACTATTCACAAATCTCAGGGCATGACTTTTGATAAGGTCGTGATCGATCTTGGCCACGGCGCTTTTTCTCATGGTCAGACATACGTGGCTTTGTCGCGTTGCCGGACTCTGGACGGGATTTATCTGCGGCGACCAATTCGGCAAAATGATTTTATTTTCGATAAAGACGTAGTGGGGTTTTATGGATTGTTCGAGGACGGGGTTTAACTATTCTGGTATTCTCAAGAATATTAGAATAGCTTAAGATCATGGCCCAGCCGCAATCCCTTGCAGGAATTAATCTTTTATGATTTAATATAAAAAATCTGTTTCTTTCGGAGGATAAAATGCGTGGAGCTCCCGGAATGATTCTCAGACCGATTAACTGGTCCAAGGCGCCACGATGGTTGAAAATCGCGCGCGCGTTGATTTCGTCAGATTCTCGCTGGCTTCTGGGCGAGCCGCGCGGTGGCAAGCGCCGTGGTCACCATGGCCGTGCGGATAAAAGGGCCACGAAAAAGGTTGCCCCGTCATAGCGGGGCAACTTTTTGTTTTTGTGGTGTGGTTTGTTTTTTTGACCTTTGCCTGGATGCTGTGTGGTGTCATTCTGATCATTTGGGCAGCTATCAAGCCTGAACCGTCAGATGAAGATTCTTGAAAATCGAATAGATGTTAGCGCGTGGTGCTAAAAACAAAAACAGGCAGCGATATTATCGTTGCCTGTTTTTTGTTTTACCAGCTTGATCCTTGGTTGTGTTGTTCTCGCAGTACAGCGATCCTGAAAGCAAGTTTTCCGATGTTGTGGGCGGCCAGGATTGCGATGTACGCCCATGCGTAATCCCGATGAAGCATGAAGGCCGCGATGATTGATATCCCCCAAACGAAATCGAGAAGCCAATGACTAGCTGCGTTAGACACTCTTGTTAAAAATGTTTTAAGTCGAGAAGACTCTGACATTATCAACCAGTGTGGCAGGGCATTCCACAGGCCGAATCCGAAGACGGAAGTAACCAGGATCCAGGCGATGGATTTGATCAAGGATCCGCTTTGGAGCATGTAGTTTGTCATTGGGATGATGACGGCCCAGGTCGTGATGCGCGTCAACAAAAATGTCACCATATTTTGTCTATCATGATTCTGAGACATGCGTCCTCCTTTGGACACGAGATAGTTTGAATATTACAACATGATTAAATAATATTTTCAAGGAAGAAAGACGGCTTGCAACTGTGGTTTTTGGGGAATAAAATGAAGATTAAAGAAGATAAGGAAAGCTGATGTTTAGCCTGATTTCAGTAACTCCTGAACTTTTTGGAGAAATGATGTGAGGAACATTTCAATGGGTCTGGGCGTTTTTATGGTTTTTGTTCAAAACACTTTGGCCGTTTTGGGTGGCCATGGCGATTGCTGCTGTTTTCAAAATAATTAAGAATCGTTCGGAAAAATAAAATAAAAAATGAAACTTCATGATTCCTTTAAACTCATCATCCCTAAATTTGCGGGATTAATTGGATCTTGATTTACTCTTCCTTCAATAAAATCTGGTTGGTATGTTGGCTTGGCAAAACCGACTCTGGCACCGCCAAACTGGATTTTTGGTCCGGTTTGGACAATTTTGTTTTTGTTCAGGTTCTGTTCTTGAAGATTCGCCAATATTATCGTTTATCGAAAACTCTCCTTCTTTGCTCCCAAGTTTTTTGAATTCTCCTTTGCCGTCGCTACTGGCAATGTTCAGTATTAATCCTTCTCCGAGTGCCGCGGCAGTAGCCACCCCACCACCAAATCAATCGACGTCTTCGCCCCCTTCTGTTAGGGCTTGCGGTTCTGGCGGAGCTTGTACAGCTAGTCAGGTAGCGCAGCACAGTATTCGCAGTGATTGCTGGGTATATTTGAGTGTTTTGAATAAGGTTTACAATATAACAGAGTATGTTTCGAATCCTGATCTGCACCCAGGCAGTGATGTTATCGCGCCTTTTTGCGGCCAAGATGTTTATGCTGTTTTTAAGACAAATGCCGGAGGCCACAATCATTCCGGTAGCGCCCGGGCAGATCTTGATACTTACTATATTGGTCCATTTCAACCATGAGCGTGAAAATTAGCAATACTGAACTTTATTTTGCCGTACCGCGAGGCAGAGAGATGGGGCGATTTTTGATTTGGGTCCTGTTTTTTATTGGCTTGGCAAGTATTGTTTGGATTTGGGCGGATAACTCTTCTTTTTACATTCAACATCCTCGGGGTGGAAATATTTTAATTGCTCTAGGCAGAGTTCTTGGTGCTTTTGGAGCATATTTTATCCTGATCCAGCTTTTATTGGTTGGCAGGGTCGGGTTGATCGAAAAGAATTTCGGGTTCGACAAACTTAATAATGTTCATCGCTTTGTCGGCTATTGTCTTGCCGGGTTCATTATTCTGCATCCGTTGTTGCTCGTTATCGGTTACGCGAAGTTGAATCAGATTTCTTTGTTCGGTCAACTGGCTGATTTTCTGGCCAACTGGAGATATGTTTTACTGGCCTATTTTGGTGTTCTGGTTTTTTTGTTTATTATTTTTATCTCGGTTTCTGGGATAAGGAAAAAACTTAGATACGAAACCTGGTACTTCGCGCATCTTTTTAACTACTTGGCGCTTGGTCTGATATTTTTTCATCAATTCGAGTCGGGAGACTTTTCAAAAAAACCAGCAATATATTTTTGGTACGCTCTGAATTTTGCGGTTTTTGCTTTGGTTCTGTCTGAACGGTTGTTGCGACCGTTGGCACTGTTCATTAAACACCGTTTCAAGGTTCTGAAAGTCGTTCAGGAAACAGAGAATGTTTATTCTCTTTATGTCACAGGTAAAAGTCTTGAGAGTTTCAAGTTTCAAGCCGGACAGTTTGCCAATATCACGCTTTTGCAAAAGTGCATATGGTTTGTGCATCCATTTTCTTTTTCTATGCCGCCAAACAGCAATTTCGTGAGATTCTCAATCAAAGTTCTTGGTGATTTCACGAGCCGAATCAAAGATGTAAAGCCTGGGACATTTCTGATTATTGATGGCCCTTTGGGTTTATTCATAAAAGACACGGCTTTGCGCGACAAGTATCTTTTTATTGCCGGAGGTATTGGTATCACGCCGATTCGCAGCATACTTGAATCATTGACTGAGACAGATAAAGATTCGGTTTTGCTTTACGCGAACCAAACTGAAAAGAACATTGTTTTTAAAAGAGAGCTTGACGAGCTGTCGGGAAAATCGCCAAAATTAAAAGTGATCCATGTTCTTGGCACGCCACAGTCTGGTTACGAAACCGGACGCGTTGATAAGGAGAAAATTGTCAGGTTGGTGCCGGATTTTTTCGAGCGGGAGGTTTTTGTCTGCGGCCCGCCCCTGATGATGGATTCGGTTATCTCTGATCTGAAGCAGCTTGGTTTTTCCAGACAGAACCTGCATTTTGAAAAATTTTCTTTCTGAATAAAAATAAAAGAGGCATCCAGATGGATGCCTCTTCCTGCGATTCGCCCGCAGCTGCATAAAAAAGGAACAAAAGAACTTTGAAAGTGGAGGGCCTTGGCTCTTCAGATCTTCAACGGCCAGTATTTCGAGCACCGCAGACCGTTGTTCTTGGGCGCACCAGTTTGCGTCCAGGTAACGCCGCCAGGAAAGGGAACGAGCAGTCAAGCGCCGCAACCCTCCACAATCAGATTTTACCAATGTTTTTTATTGTTGTCAAAACTGCGATCAGCTAAATAAAAACACCCCTGCCTTTCCAAGCGGGGGTGTTTTTGTGATGGTCGGGATTCATTTTGCCCGATCAAAGGCATTGCGACCGGCGCTGAGGATCACGGCGATGAGGCAGATGAGGGAGAATATTAGTGAAACTGGGTTCTGCCATGCCCCAGGGAGGTATCCGATCATTATGGAACCTCCGATAGCGAGCAGCCCCGTAAGGAGCAGGGCAAATCCTCCCGGCAAGATCGGTCCGATACCTTTTGCTTTTTTAGTTGTCATGGCGAGACTCCTTTCTTGACGTCATTATGTTCTTTTCGGGGTAGATGTCAAGATGTTTTGTTTTCCGGTTTCTGGGGGTAGAATATATTCATGAGTTTAAAAGAAATATTGCAAAAAGCAGTTGAGACAAAAACGGCTATCGGGCATTTTAATATTTCGAACTGGGAAGGAATCAAAGCGATTTTTGAGGTTTGCGAAGAAACAAAAAAGCCGGTTATCATTGGCGTCTCTGAAAGCGAAGCAGAGTTTTTTGGCATTGAGAACGTTGCGGTTTTGGTGAAAAGCTTTCGCGAAAGAACTGGTCTGGAAATTTTTTTGAATGCCGATCATTTCAAGGATCTGAACAAGGTTAAGCAAGCGGCTGAAGCCGATTTTGATTCAATACTTTTTGATGCTTCGACTCCACTCGGCATAAGTTCTGCTCAAGAGAGCTTGGAAGAAAATATTAAAAAAACAAAACAAGCCGTTGAATTGGTTAAATCAATTAACTTTAATATTTTGGTTGAAGGCGAGTTGGGATATATTGGCGTTGGTTCTGTTGTTAGGGAATCAGTGCCAGAAGGCGCGGTGATTGAAGAATCGCGTATGATAAAACCGGAAGAAGCGAAAAAGTTTGTTGATAAAACAGGGGTGAGTTTGATCGGCCCTGGAGTCGGGAATATTCACGGTATTGTTAAGAATTATAAAGAAAATATAAGTTTCAAGAGAATCTCTGAGATTAAAAACGCCACACGGGCAAACTTGGTTTTGCATGGTGCGTCAGGCATCGATGATGAGTCATTAAAACAAGCGATTGAAGCCGGAATCTCTGTTGTTCATGTGAACACTGAATTGAGGTTGGCGTGGAAAAACTCGTTGCAAAAGTCTTTGGCAGATAATGTGGATGAAATCGCGCCATACAAAGTCTTGAAGTCTTCGGTTGCGGCTATTAAAAAAGTGATTTTGGAAAAGATTTCCATTTTTAATGGAAAGTGAACGGAAAGAAAAGATTTTTGTTCCAAGCGATTATTTTTTTTGGTTTTTGGTTGGCGTGATCGCATGTTTTGCGATCTTTAGTTTTTTTACGTTAAAAACATGGCAGGTATTTGCCTTCGTGTTTGTTCTGGGTATTGTTTTTGCGGTTAGCCGCAAGCCGCTGGCTGTTAGCTTTTTGTGCGGTTTCTTGTTTGGTTTTTTGAGAGTTTTGTTTTGGAGCGGTGATATTTTCAGTATTGGTTTTTCGCAGGATTTTTTGAACTTTCTTGGTTTTATTAGAAATGAGTTTTCTCTGGCTTTGACAAGACTTTTTCCTGAACCAGTAGCGGGATTTTCACAGGGTATTATTTTAGGCGGCAAAGACATCAAGTTTTCCAAAGAGTTTTGGCAAGCTTTGAAGATCACGTCAACCGCGCATTTGATTGCCGTTTCCGGCTACAACATCACTTTGATATCTAGATATATT
>Ga0208375_1003275_pt1 | contig 13980 bp, 14 predicted proteins | sample RifOxyD1_FD_184038 | JGI IMG/M metagenome (GOLD analysis project Ga0208375, IMG submission 184038) | Soil microbial communities from Rifle, Colorado - Rifle Oxygen_injection D1 (SPAdes) | ecosystem: Environmental > Terrestrial > Deep subsurface > Rock core/Sediment | place: Rifle, Colorado... | reverse complement strand
TATGATTCCTATTGAAAAATTAAAAATAGGGGATGTCGTATTGTCCTATGATGAAAATGATAATCCTGCTCCAAGTGTGATAATAAGAATGTCAAAACGTTGGACAACAGACATTATGTCTATCAATTCTGGATGGTCAAATGCTATAAGAATGACCCGAGATCATTTGGTTAAAACCCACAATGGATATATTAAAGCTGGAGAATTGACAACAGAAGATCAAGTTTTGCACGTTTGGAAATGTTCAATGACTCAAGAATCCAAAAAAGTTTCATCGGAACGAATGTCAAAACAAAACCCGATGAAGGATCCAGTAACTGTTTCAAAACAATTAGAATCGTTGAGCAAATGGTGGACTCCAGAACGTCGAACGACGAAAAGCATGGCTTATAAGGGAAGAAAAGGGAGAGAAGAATTTCCTGATGAAGAAAGAAAAGCAAAATCAGAAAGGATGAAGAATAATAATCCAATGAAAAATCCGATTACTGCTGCGAAAGTTGCTGCGATAGAACGTGCCCAATTTGCCAGTGGAGAACGAAAGTCGCCGCATCTATATAAATATGGCATGGGAAATTATTCTGATGGACAACAAAAACTTTATGATATATTAGATTCTATGGAAGTAGTTTATGAAAAAGAATTTAGTGTAAAAGCTACTGAAGGTTGTCCGAATAAATGCCGGGTATATTTAGATGCTGCTATTCCAGAACAGAAAGTCAATATTGAATATGATGGATTTCCATATCATAGTTTTAAACATTCTAAAAACCACGATATATTACGAGATGCATGGTTGAAAGAAAATGGATGGATTATATTGCGTATCGCCGGGGATGATATCCAAAATCAAACTCTCATGAAAGAAAAGATAGATAGACTACGACTATCTAATAATAGCAGATGGAATAAGATCCATAAAATCAGTAAATATGACATTATCGATGCAAATGGCAGAAATATGAATTCCCAAAGAAGTTCAGGATGGGTTTATGATATTGAGACGAATCCTAATCATAATTTTGTAGTTGGGAATCAAAAAACACGAGGTGGAATAGTCGTTCATAATTGTAACTACTGTTTCGCCAATAATATCATGAGAACTCCAGATAGAAACTTCCAGAAATTTCGCAGTATGAAAGAATGCGGAACGATGTATAATGAATGGCCAATACGAAGTCTGGAAAAACTATTGGCGCGAGAACGTAAAGATAAATTTGCACTGTCAATTTATCCAATGCTGGATGCCGGGATGCCGGTGCAATTAGGTGCATTGGGAGATCCTTTAGATGATTTGGAATTAGTATCTGGTTGGTTATTAAAAGCAATCCCGATTTTTATCAAGTATAAAATCCCTGTTAGAGTTAGCACTAAAGGTGCAGATGTTATGATGAGAAAAGAATATAGAGATCTGTTTCATCGATCTCCAGAACAATTTTGGATTGCTTTTTCATTAATTACCCCATCTGACGAGAAACTTGCCGAAATTGATGTTGGAGCGCCATCTGCCACGGCGAGATTAGAAGCAATGAAAGCATATTCCCAATCTGGTCATCCAACTTCGTTAAGATATCGTCCTTTCATTCCCGGTATAAGCGATTCTGTACCCGGAGAGCCAGAAGCTTGGAGAGTTTTACTTGAGAAAACAGCAGATGCTGGTGCCCGAGCAGTGAGTTTTGAATATATATTTTTACAGAAGGCATTGACTGATCGTCAAAAAGTTATGTATCACCGAATGTTTAAAACTGCAGGGAACCCTAAATTTGGGGATTGGTGGAATGCAAATAGTCAACAAAAAGAAGCGTGTAGAAGAGGCAGCCGTACAATTAAATATGAACAAACGATGAAAATTTACAATAAAACTCATGAATTGGGAATGACCTTTGGAATAAGCGATCCCCATTTCAAAGAGCTAAATGACAGCGGCTGCTGCTGTGGTATACTTCCTGATCACAAATGGTTTGGAGGATGGAGTAGAAGACAACTCACCAATGTAATTTATGAAATGAGACAAGCATTTGATCGCGGAGAAAGATTACGAGTAAACTTCAAAGATTGGAGTCCGGAATGGGCTGAACAAATTTATGCAGGCTCGATGATTGCTTATGGTGGAGCACATGCGAAGAGAATAAGGAAATTTCATACTTTTGGCGATACTATGAGAAGTAAATGGAACGATCCAACACACCCCCGGTCTCCATTTACTTATTTTGGAGGTGTAATGAGACCTGTGGGATTAGATGAAAACACCAATGACTTAGTATACGAGTATCGTGGATGGCATGAAAAGTTTAATCCTCACAAAGAAGAAGTAAATTCAATTTTTTTACATTATAAATATAAGGAGAAGTAAGATGAAAATAAATCGTTTGGAATTTGTTGGGGCATTAAAAAAAGTGATGCCGGGAATCGAGGGAAAGGAAACATTATTAGAAGGAGCAGATTCATTCATGTTTGATAATGAATGGATCAAAACATTTAACGATTCAATATCTGTTTCTTATCCATTTAAAACGGGAATGAATTGTTTAATCAAAGCCCAGGAATTTTTTAAGTTGCTTACAAAAATAGAATCTTCAGAAGTAGAGATGGAAATCGAAGAAGATAAATTGGTATTAAATGCAGGCAATACCAATGTTAAAATGGTTTTGATGGATAGTTCTAATTTGGTGTCTTTAGTAGATAATTTATCCTTAGAAAATTGCCAATGGATTGATTTGCCAATAAAATTTATCGATGCCGTTAAAACTTGCATAATGTTTTCTACAACCAATCAAACCTATGCAAGTTTATGCGGGATTTCAATTGGAAAAGATGGTATCGTATCTTCAGATAACTTTAGAGCTGGATGGTATCACATAGAATTAGATGTGAGTGAAGATTTTGTTTTGATGACTGAAGCAGCAAAGGATTTAATTAATATTAAAGACATCAATCAATATTCTCTCGGGAATGCCTGGATTCATTTTCACTCCGAAGAAGGTTTATTATTTAGTGTCAGAAAAATTACAATTGATTTTCCGAGGGAATCGATTAAAGATTTTTTAGATTTTTCTGATGTCATTAATCAAAAAAAATATTCTTTCCCAGATAAAATGATCAAATCCGTAGAAAGAGCAGCAATATTGGCTTCTGTCAATCCAGATGGAAATGAATATGTCCAAATCCAATTAGATAAAAAGAATAATTTGGTCATTAAAGGATCAAAACATTTTGGTGAAATAGAAGATAAAATCTCCCCTGATAATAAATGGGAATTTCCAAAAGATTTTGTGCTTAAAATGAACCCAAAATATTTTGGGGATTTGTTGTCAGTGGATAATAAATTTTACATTGGAAAAGAACAACAATATATTCTGATGAGAAATGGGAATTTTGATAGCATTATTTCCTTGATCAATACCGATTAAGAGGGAGATATCATAGGATGTTTTGTCATCTCCACGTCCATACGCAGTTTTCTCTTCTCGATGGATATGGCTCTGCAGAAGCATATGCAAAAAGAGCCAAAGAGTTGGGATTCCAATATTTGGCAAGCACAGATCATTCCAACGTTGATGGATTAATCCAGTTCCAAAAAGCATGCGGGAAATCCGGCATCCTTCCTGTGATGGGATGCGAAGCTTACATTGTACCAGATATGGATATTAAGATAAAGGGGGAGAAACGAGGCCATATAACACTTCTGGTAAAGAATCAACAGGGATTTGAAAATCTATGCCAGATGCTGACTTCGGCCAATTTGAATGGATTTTATTATCGTCCAAGAATCGATTTCAACACACTCAGAAAACATTGCGAAGGATTGGTAATTCTAACTGGATGTAGTTCATCATTTCTAAATCTTATAGGTGGACAAAAACTGTTTAAAGACCTTTTCGACAAAATCGGAGATGATCTTTATCTGGAAGTCATGCCACATAACATGGATGAACAAAAAACAGTCAATGAAAAATGTCTTGCTCTCTCTAAAGAATGCAATCTCAAAATAGTAGCAACGAATGATTGCCATTATATCTTTCCTGATGACGATAAGATCCACGAAGTGCTTCTCGCGATTCAGACCAAAGCAAAAATGTCAGATCAAAATAGATTCCGATTCATTGAAAAAGGTCTGTACCTAAGAACTGCAGACGAAATGATTGACGCTTTTATTGCACAAGGAATACTTCCCAATCGTGAAATACGACTTGCTCTAAAAAACACAATCGAGATCGCAGAAAAATGCAAAGATTTTAGAATCAAAAAACAAGACATTTACCTTCCTACTGTGCCGGGATATGAAAACATTGATTGCTCTGAGTTTCTAAAAGATATATGTGAGAAAAAATTGTCGGAGTTGGCAGTTAATGGCAAATGGTCTCGCAATAAAGTTACTCAATATCGGGATCGTCTAAAAGAAGAGTGGGACCTTATCAATAGAAAGAAATTCGCTCCTTACTTCATGATTATTTGGGAATTAGTGGAATGGTGTAAGAAAAACAATATTATGGTGGGTCCGGGTCGTGGATCGTCAGGTGGAAGCCTCATATTATGTTTGCTCGGAGTTACTGCTGTAGATCCAATACGATGGAACTTACTCTTCTCTCGATTTATTGCAGAGGACAGAATTGATTTCCCAGATGCAGATCTTGATTTCGAGTTCACAAAGAGGCAGATTGTCAGAGAGCATCTCGAAGAACTTTATGGCAAGAATAATGTTACGTCTATTTCTACTTTCTTGACTATGAAGGGAAGAGCCGCCATAAGAGATGTCGCAAGAGTTTATGATATTCCATTAGAAGAAGTCGATCCATTTGCCAAAATGATTGAAGTCGCAGAAGATGAAGAAGGCTCAATTATCTTCGCAGCAAAATCAGAAACCGGTAAAGAATTCTACGGAAAATATCCCGAAATTGTTGAAATCGCCTCTAAATTGGAGGGGCAAATAAAATCTACAGGTCAACATGCTGCTGGAATAATAATATCTGCTGACGATCTAACCAAAGGGACAAGAGGAAATTTAGCTATACGATCAGATTTGATTGTTTCCAATTGGAATATGTCCGATTCAGAATACGTGGGCTTGATGAAACTGGATGTTTTGGGATTGAACACATTATCTGTTCTGAATGAAACTAAAAGATTGGCAAAAGAAAATGGGAAGTCCATTATTTTTGATGATATTCCTCTCGATGATAAAAATGTGTTCAAAGAAATATCTGCAGGCCACACTGTTGGAGTGTTCCAATTATCAGCATGGGCAACGACCAAATTGGCAAAAGAAATAAAATGTTCCAGCATCGATGATATTTCTGATATCATTGCACTTGTAAGACCCGGAGCCTTTAATTCTGGAGCAACAGGAAATTACATCAAACGAAAATATGGTGAATCATGGGCAAAGAAACATCCTCTCTATGAGGAGATTCTCAAAGACACTTATGGGGTAATTGCCTACCAAGAACAGGTAATGGAGATCATTCATAAAGTAGCGGGGCTTCCATATTCAACGGCAGACAAAATCCGGAAGATCATTGGTAAAAAAAGAGATGTAAAGGAGTTCAAACCTTTTGAAGATACTTTTGTTCAGGGGTGTCTGAAAATGAAAACACTTTCCGAGCAGGAAGCAAAAACATGTTGGATTGGCCTTCAGGAAAGTGCACATTACTTATTTAACAGATCGCATTCTATCGAATATGCCATAGTTGGATATTGGACTGCATTCTGTAAATATCATTTTCCCACAGAATTTATCTGTGCTTCTCTTACATATGGTTCTGATGGCAAAAAAGAAGAAATAATCAAAGAAACATATCGTCTCAGTTTAACCTTGGTTCTCCCGAAAATCGGAGTCTCAGATTCAATAAGATGGATTGCAAAAGGCAAATCCCTCTATGTCCCGTTTATTGAGATCAAAGGAGTCGGAGAAAAGATGGCTAATCAACTTACTTCGATTTTATCTAAGTCGATAACTAAAAAAGCCAGCAATTCAGGTTTTTTTTATAAACAATCTGAGATTGTATTAACAGAAAAAACAAATAAATTGACTAAAATTTTAGAAGATATAAATAATTGTATTGCTATTGGGGATATAAAGAAATTGCAGTCTTATTTTTCATTTAATATAAAAATACCATCTGCCAATATTCCTGAAAATAGTCCAAAATTAAATTTACAGATAATTCAAAAAGTTGATTTAATTGGTTTAGACAAATGTTATAGTTGTCAACTCGGCAGAGAATGTGAATACGGACCGGTATCGCCATCTATCGGGAAGTATAATATAATGATTATTGGAGAAGCACCTGGAAAGGATGAAGATAAACAAGGATTAGGATTTGTAGGATCTGCAGGACAATTGCTTTGGAAAGAAATGCTTAAATACGATTTGAAAAGAGAAACATTTTACGTCACTAATATTTGTAAATGTTTTCCTAAGATAACGAAAACACCAAAGCAGGATTCAATGGATAAATGTTTTCAATGGCTACATCAAGAAATAATCCAAGTCAAACCTACATTGGTCTTGGCCTTTGGGAACACATCTTTGAAAGGATTAAAAAGCAAATATGTTAAGATAACCGAAGCCAATGGTAAAATTGAACAAAATGAGTTTATTTCATCCAGAATATATTGGTGTATTCATCCATCAGCAGTATTACACAATCCTAATAATTATGATTTGTTCTCTGAAGGGATTCTGAATTTTTCAAAAGTAATTAATAAATTAGGAGTTTAAAATAATGACAAGAGATAAAAGATTACCATTGCATACAAAATACAGACCACAAAATTTTGATGAATTTATTGGGAATGTAGCAACAGTCGAATCATTAAGAACCATATTGGCCAGAACATCTGGAGAAGTTCGTGCTTTTCTTTTTACCGGTCCGTCAGGAACGGGCAAAACAACATTGGCCAGAATTATTGGGAATGAATTACATTGTGGAGAAAGAGATTTATATGAATATAATGTTGCATCTATTAGAGGGATTGATACCATACGAGAAATTTCAAGCAATTGTCGATATACTCCATTGACAGGCAATGTAAAAGTTTTCATATTGGATGAAGCTGCTAAAATTACAAATGATGGCCAAAATGCTTTATTGAAATTGTTAGAAGATCCCCCTAAATATGTCAGATTTATTTTATGCACAACTGATCCGGAAAAATTGATTAAAACAATTAAAACAAGATGTACTATTTTTCAACTTGTTTCATTAAAAAGACCAGATATCATTAAATTATTAAAATGGGTTTGCAAAGAGGAAAATGTTGGATTGGGTCAAGATTTGCTTCTTAAAATAGCAAATTCTTGTGAAGGAAGCCCGAGACAGGCTTTGGTTTTTTTAGATCAAGTAATCGACATCGAAGATGAAGAATTGGCAATCCAATCTATCATCGATGCTTCTGCCACAGAAACCAATACAATTGAATTATGCCGAGCTCTTTTGAACAAAAATAATTGGTCTATTATTGCAACAATACTTGTTAACTTAGATGAAGAACCAGAAAAAATTCGCTACGCCATAATGACATATATGATGAAAGTGTTACTTGGAAATAATCAAACCGATAGAGCGGCACAAATTATAGATTTATTTAAAGATAGTGTAATGTATTCAGGGAAACCTGGTTTGGTAGTTTCTTGTTATTTAGCAACCAAAATCTGAAATATCTAAACTTGGAGGATTAAATGGACAATAGACCATCATGGGATGATTATTTCCTGTCTTTCTTACCTATTATTTCTCAGAGAGCAACTTGCGATAGAGGTAAGAGTTCTTGTCTGATAGTTATGGATAAGAGAATTATTTCTACTGGATATGTTGGATCAATTACTGGACAATCGCATTGCTCAGAGGTTGGACATTTGATGGTAAAGAAACTTAACAATGATAATTCAGTATCTGAACATTGTATCAGAACAGTTCATGCAGAGCAGAATGCTATAGCTCAAGCAGTTAAAAATGGAGTGTCTGTAGAAAGATCTACTATTTATGTAACGATGGAACCATGTGATGCTTGTGCAAGATTATTGATACAGTGCGGAATTGCAAGAGTGGTGTGTCAGAAATATTACCATAATGGTCAATTAACGCGAGAATTGTTTAGAGAAGCGAATGTTGAACTTTTTGTTATAAATAATGTAGAACTGAAATATTAATTTCCCTAAAATAGGTTATAATAAAAATATAATAAGGGAGCCAATGAGTTATTCAGAAGATTTAGTAATTGATAAGTATCGACTTGATGAAGAGTTGATGTCCTTATCAAGAAAATTTATAGAGCATGCTGAAAATGAAGTTGAGGCTGAGTTTGCTGTTAATAGGACAAAATCAAAACTTGAACTCACCAAGGCAAAGATTGACAATAGAATAAGATCTCAGGCAGATTCAACAGGCAGGAAGATCACAGAGAATCTTATTACAAATACGATAATTCAAGATGCCGAATATCAGCAAGTCTTGGACGAATATCATCTGGCATTAAAGACTCAAGGAAATCTTGATGTCGGAAGAAAAGCTTTTGAATACCATAAAAAAGCTCTTGATAGATTAGTTGATCTTTATCTCAGCAATTACTGGGCGGAGCCCAGAGGAAAAGCGGAACAGATAATTGCTTCAAGGGAAGAATCTTCTCATATAGAGGCGTTGAACAAGAATCCAAGATTAATCAGAAGAAAACATAAGGGGGAAGAAGGAAATGGTATTTGATAGAGAAAAAGCTCGACAGCAGTTGTTACAAAGAACAAAGGAATCGTATGACAGAAGAGAAGGAGGAATCCATTATCGTTATTTTAAGTCTGATAGTGCATTACCCCTTTATAATCCAAAGCCAACAAAAGATGACCCACATATTATTGATATACTCCCGTATAGCGCAGGTAATAATTATCCTCTTATCGATGGGCAAAAAGTTATCAAAAAAGGGGATGCCGTTTATAAGATCGACATTGAAGTCCACCAGTATATTGGTCCTTCAAAGGCATGGATAATCTGTCCGGCAAAGAACTATGGGCTGAAGTGCCCCATATGTGAAGATGTCGATGCCCGTTTGGCTGCGGGTGAAGAATGGGATATGGTCAAAGATATCGCTACCAAGAGAAGGTGCGTCTTTAACGTCATAGTTTATGACGGAAAGAATGATGAGAAGGTCCAGGTTTGGGAAGTATCACACAAATATTCCGATAAACCAATTCTTCTTCAGGCAAAATCTCCTCGAACCGGTGGAGTAGAGCCTTTTTCTGATCCAGATGTCGGAAAATCAATTTCATTTGAAATCGCAAATGATGAATATAAGACGATGCAAGGCCATAAACTTCTACCGAGGGACTATACAATTCCCGATACAATACTTGACAAATGTTACGTTCTAGACGATGAAGTCGTAATCATGGATTATGACCAAATTATCAATATTTATCGACCTTCTGAACCCCTAAAGGAACAAGAAGAACCTAAAACTGAATCAAGAAGACCTCGTGAACCAATATCAGAAAGAGAATCGACAAAAAGCAGATGTCCTCATGAGTATGTCTTTGGTGAAGATATTGATAAAAAGACGGAATGCGGTAAGTGCAGATCTTATGATCCTTGCGCAGAAGAAGCCGATAAATTATTAGAACGCATCAAGAATGAACGAAAGAAACGGCAAGCAGAAGCCACAGTTGGTAATTCAGAACAACCTACCGGAACTGTTGCAAGCCAGAGAAAATTACGAAGACCAACCGTAACCACAGAAGGAGAATAAAATAATACAGATTTAGAAACAATTCTTAAAAAGGGAAAATAAAATGATCAGATTTGAAAGTGTAACGGAAGATGTCATAAGGTTGGCGAACGAAGTACAAATGAAATATTTTCCAGAACTGGTTGATGTCAAGATCAAGTATTTGTTTGATCTAAAGCAGCGATCTTCTGGGGGAAGAACGGTACTGGGAAGATGCCAGAAAACGGATGATCTTGTGAAACTCTTTACTGTTGAGGAAGCTGGTGATGAAGAAGGATATCAGTATATAATCAGTTTAGATAAAGTGGCATATGTAAATATTGAAGATGTTGATCGCATAAGATTGCTTCGCCATGAGCAGAGGCACATTCTTTATCTCGGCAATGAGGCAAAACAGCCTTGCAAGATATATCCTCATAACATAAATGATTTTGTGGAAGAAGTGACTTTAAATTCAGATGATCCAAGTTGGAGCATGAGAATTGGAAAACTCATAGAATTTATTTATGAACAGATGGCTGATCAGGAGAAGGATGAAAAGAATTCCATAGAGGTATAAAATGAAACTCGATATAAAAGCTGGATATCAACAAATACAAGGTGATTCTACAATGATAATTCAAAATACTCCCTATTTGAATCTCAATTTAGATATCTCAATAGAAGAACTGGAACATTTCAGGAGATATGACAAAGAAACCTATTTGAGAATTGGTCATGTTATTCAAATGGCAGGATCGGAAGCCGCTAAAGGTGTTCAGGTATATTAATGGTAAAATTAGCAAGAAGAAATAATAGGGAAAAATCTTTAGAGGAAAAGGCAGCAGAAATTGAAGCGCAAATCAATAAACCATTGCCTGATAGAGATAAGCCGATAGATATGACAAAGGCTATCTCCACAGGGTCAACATTGTTGGATCTTACTATCTCTGGGAGACGCCGAAGAGAGGGTGGAATCCCCGGAGGTATAATTGTTGAGATATTCGGAAAACCAAGTTCAGGGAAGACAGCCTTACTCTCGGAGATTATCGCCTCAACGCAGGCTCGCGACGGCAGTGTGAAATATCTCGATCCAGAAGGAAGACTCGACCTTGAGTATTCAAGGATATACGGAGTCTCACTTGAAAAGAAAGACTATTACAGGCCAAAATCTGTCAGGGAGTTGTTTGACACCCATATCAAGGGATGGAAACCAAAAAATCCTGATGTAATCAACGCTATTGCTGCTGATTCGTTAGCTGCCTTATGTTCTGATCTTGATCTTGATGGTGGAGACAAACGTGGACAACAAAGAGCCAAACTCTTTTCGGAGGGGTGTAGAACTACGGCAATTGATATCGCAGATAACAACTGGCTCATCGCATGCTCAAACCAGGTAAGGGTCGGAGAGCATGGAGAGACCGTTCCCGGAGGTAATGCTATCCCATTCTATGCCTCTCTCAGGATCAGAGTCGATATGGTCAACAAGATAGAAAGAGAAATCACCTTAAAGAATAAGGATGAAGAAAACAAAGGGGATAAGCGAAAGGATGTCACCATCAAGAAGGTAATCGGAATAGAGAGCTCATGTTTCATTAGAAAATCCTCGATCGACAGACCGTTCAGGGAGTGTTCAATATATATTCTTTTTGACTATGGGATCGATACAGTTCGTGGCGACTTACAATACATTAAAGACATGACCGGCAATACGGTTTATGACTGCTGCGACGGCAAGACATATATGTCGCTTGACAAGGCGATCAACTATGTTGAGGAAAACAATCTTCAGGAGAAACTGAAAAATAACGTTATCGAGTTATGGAATATCATTGAGAACAAATTCCAGATCACAAGGCAACCAAAGGTAAGGATATGAATCCGCCAAAAAGAGGGAAGAAATATAAGGACATTGTTAGCCGTGGCTGTGGATGTTATCGTGATTATTTTGGAGAATTCGATTGCCGCCACAAATATGACTGGACTTGCGATGATTGCCCCTGCTGTGTTGAATACCGTAAAAGCAATAAGGACAATGAAGAAATCAATTGTATAAATCTTGAAGGTTGGTGATTTATTATGAGCGATAAAAAAATTTTCATAGATGTTGAAACGACGGGACTTGACACAAGTAGATGTGGGATGTTCCAGGTTGCGGGCATCGTCGATATCAATGGTGAGACTAAAGAGGAATTTGATTTCCAATGTGGGTTATTTCAAGATGATCTTGTTGAAGAAAAATCATTTGAGAAAACTGGATTGAGCATAAAAGAAATATCACAATTCCCTAATCCAACTGGTATCTTCAAGACGTTCATTAACACTTTAAGTAAATATATTGATAGATATGACAAAAATGACAAGTTTATTGCTTTGGCATACTTTGCCGATTTCGACAACCAGGTTTTGAGGAGCTGGTTCAAGAAGAATAAGGATGACTTCTTTGGATCCTGGTTCCATCATCCGTTCCTGGACATAGCACAACTTGTGGCCTTTGTATATCAGCAAGATAGAAATTTATTTCCAAATTTCAAGTTACAGACCGTTGCCTATATGATGGGGATAACTGAAAGTGACAATCCAAAAGAATTCCATGATGCATTATATGATGTGCGAATAACCAGAGAAATTTATTATAAGGTCAATTCGATGCTGATCGGAGAGAACTGATGTATTGGTTCACTGCCGATGAGCATTACGGGCATCCCAGGATTCGTGAGTATTGCGGTAGACCGTTTTGCTCTGTATCCGAGATGGATGAAGAGATAATTCGAAGGTACAATGAGGTTGTCGGCGATGATGACACAGTCATTCATGCTGGAGACTTTACTTTGAGACCTTCTCTAAAAGAATCTCAGAAATATATATCTCAATTGAAAGGTAAACATATCTTTCTACGAGGAAGTCATGATAAATGGACTAAGAAATTAAATTGCCATGAGATATTTGAATTGACAATTGATGGTCAATATATCGTCGTCTGTCATTACGCGATGAGAGTCTGGCCAAGATCTCACTACAATAGTTGGCAACTTTTTGGGCACTCGCATGGAAGGCTCGAACCGATAGGTAAACAAATGGACGTGGGAATAGATTGCCATAGATTTTATCCTGTGTCATTCGAACAAGTCAAGACTTACATGTTCTCAAGACCAGACAATCCTAATTTAATAAGGAAACGATGATACAAAATCAACTTAATTATATAGCAGAATCTTTTGTTAAAGAATGGGAAACTCCATTCAGTAGAATTTGTAGACATTTACAATTTCTATCCCCTAAAAGCTTATAAAGAATGGATTGATGATTTCAAACGAATGTATTCTAAGGAGTATTTGAAATATTAATGAACGAAATCATAATAGTTTTGGATTGTAATTACATTTGCTATGTCAACAAATTCGCACTCAGTCAGGGACTCACATATAGAGGCAATCCGACGGAGATAATCTTCGGATTTCTAAGGCATATCAATGAATTATCAAGGCAATTCCAGAGTAATAAATTTATCTTTTGCTGGGATAGCCATAAATCCATCAGGAAAGAAATTTATCCAAAGTATAAGATAAGCAGAAGTTTAAATAAATCAGAAGAAGACATAGTAAACGATAAGATTGCATATGTACAGTTTAATGAATTGAAGAATTATGTCCTTCCAAAGATGGGATTTGAGAATATCTTTTATAAAGATCAATATGAAAGTGATGATATAATTGCCTCTATCGTTAAAAATAATAAAATTAAAGGTAAGAGATATGTAGTTGTGAGTAATGATTCTGACCTTTATCAGTTACTCGATGACTGTAAGATGTACAATATATCCAAAAAGTGCTTAATAACTAAAGAAATCTTCATAAGAGAATATAATATAGAACCGAAACGGTGGCATCTTGTAAAAGCAATAGCTGGATGCTCTACAGATAATGTTGATGGTGTTGTTGGGGTGGGTGAAAAGTCTTCCATTAAGTATCTTAATGGTGAACTCAAGACGGGAAAAAAGGCAAGGGATATAGAAAATGCAAATGATATATTCCATAGAAATCTGAAACTTGTAACGTTGCCTTTTGACGGAGTGGGAATATTTAATATCAAAATGCAAGAATATTTTTTAGAAAAGAACTTCATAGCGATTTGTGAAGAATTTGGTTTTAACAGTTTTTTAAACCAGAGATATCTTCAGAATTGGACAAATCAGTTTAATATGAGGTAGTGAAGTTTTGGAAACCAATAAACTATATGAATGAAATTGTTTAATTTAAAATAGAAAGGAGAAGATTAAGTTGGGGG
>Ga0208375_1003270_pt1 | contig 13989 bp, 13 predicted proteins | sample RifOxyD1_FD_184038 | JGI IMG/M metagenome (GOLD analysis project Ga0208375, IMG submission 184038) | Soil microbial communities from Rifle, Colorado - Rifle Oxygen_injection D1 (SPAdes) | ecosystem: Environmental > Terrestrial > Deep subsurface > Rock core/Sediment | place: Rifle, Colorado... | reverse complement strand
CCGGAGCGGACTTGGACGGGTAAATTTGCATTAATATCCGCGCGGATTTACAATACTCCTAGTTCATTTACTAGGGGTGACGAATGTTAATTGCCCGTACGCCTTTCCGAATTTCGCTCGGAGGCGGATCAACCGATCTGCCGTCCTATTCAAGAAAACACGGCGGTTTTATTTTCGGAGTGGCCATCAATATGTATATGGATGTTTTTATCCGCCGGCCGGTCATTTACGACCGGATTGACCTGCATTACATGAAGTTTGAATCGGTGACTTCTCCGGAAAAGCTGGAGCACGCGATTGCCCGAGAGGCGCTGAATATGGTCGGCATAAAAGATTCCATCAGCATTTATATCAAGTCCGATACGCCGATGGGCACCGGTTTGGGTTCCTCTGGAACTTGCGCCGTCGGCCTGTTGAATGCCCTCTGGCGATTTAAGGGAGTAACGAAAGACAGTCGGGCGCTGGCGGAGGAAGCGTTTAGGATTACCCAAAACTTGGGCTTGCCTGACGGAAGGCAAGACCCATATCTTGTCGCGCTGGGTGGATTTACCGTGATGGATATTGATACCGATGACGAAGTTTTGCTGATTAGGCCAAACATTTCCAAGACCACCACCGAATGTTTCGTGGAAAATTCCCTGCTCGTTTATACCGGCGTCAAGCGTGAAAGCAAGACGGTCCTTGAAGACCAGAATAGCAAGAAATCTTTCCAGGCCAAGCACGCGATGAAGGAGCTCGGGCGGAAAATACTCCTCGCTTTTATCGGCGGAAATCTGGACGAATTCGGCAAGTTGATGAATGAGCACTGGCGGCTGAAGAAAGAAACTTCCGGCCGGGTCAGTTCTCTTGACCTTGATTTGATTTATGACTTGGCAATGAGGAACGGCTGCCTGGGCGGCAAAATAGTCGGTGCCGGCGGCGGAGGATACTTCCTCTTCTACTGCGGCAACAAAGACGTTAAGTACGCGACGATCGCGGCGATGCGGGAAGCGGGCTACCGAGACATTCCCTTTGACATTGATTATCGCGGCACTCGCGTCGTTGATGTTTCAATCTAAAAACATAGAGGCTCCTGGGGGCCTCTTTTTATTAAATTACCCGGGGCGGTTGACATTTTGAAAAAAAATCTTTATAATCTCACCTAGTTTGATTTAAGGACGAATGTGGTGGCCGAAACGTGTCTCACGAAACCTACGTTGATAATGGTCATTGGGTCTAACGGTATTGGCAAAAGCGTTTTTGCCAAACGGATCGTTAGGTCAGTAACCAATTCCGTGTACATTGAAAAGGATCTTATCAATCAGGCATTTCTGTGGTCTTCCCGCGATGGGGAGCTAACTGACATCACGAGGTATCTACCCCCTCAAGAGCTCATCGGCCGCAACACGCCTTATTATAGGAATCACATTCTTTTTCAAAGCTATCATTGCATGCTCATGATGGCTAAGCAATCGCTACTGTTGGATAAGCACCCAGTGCTCGATTGCACCTATCTAAGAGAGCTGCGATGGGGATATTTAGAAACGGTACTTATACCCCAACTTACCGGTGTTAAATATGCCCTGAAGATAATTCTGTTGTACGCTTCTTCTCCTGAAATCGTGAGGGCGCGAATCGCTCAACGAGGCGCCCAAAGAGATGCGTGTCTGATAGACGATGAACAGTGGAAGCGCCTTCTTGAAGAGCAGTCACTGATACCCACGGAAATTGAAAAGCATGATCACATCAAGCTGGATAATTCTGATTTCGCTTCTGCGGACGCAAACTTGGCCGCTGCGCTTGCTTACCTTCGGTCTTGATTGTCGTTAAGAACTCGTTGCCAAACGGGTTCTTTTTATTTATACTTCCCACGATATGCGCAAGGGAGTTTTTTTGGATCGCGACGGCGTAATAAACCAGCTGGTTACGACCGACCATTGGTTCGCATCTCCATACGTCGTTGAGGATTTTCATATCCTGCCCGGGGTGCCGGAGGCGATAAAAATTTTGAAAAATGCCGGTTTTGTCTGCGTCGTGGTTACCAACCAGCCCGATATCGCGCGAGGTAAATTTACGGACGGCGATCTTCGGAAAATCCATGATTTTATGCAATCCCAACTAGGACTTGATGGGGTTTATTATTGTCCTCATGACGAAGAGCATAAGTGCCCATGCCGCAAACCAAAACCGGGCATGATATTGCAGGCCGCAAAGGAATTAGAAATTGACCTGTCAAAATCGTTTGTCGTCGGAGATCGGTGGCGCGATGTTGATATGGGGCCGTTGGTCGGCTGCAAAACTGTACTAATCAATACCGAGGCGACAAAAAGAGAGAATAAAAAAATTAAAGCGGATTGGGAAGCTGACAACTTACTTGAAGCTGCCACAATCATTGCCAGGGCGTAACATTTTGTGCAATAATTCTGTTCTACAGTCAGTACTTGCAAGGAGATACGAGTGGATACCAAGGAATACATACATCGGTACTTTGAAAATTCCAAAAGGCTTATAAAAGCGCTGGAGGGGCAGGAAAAGAGCATTGAAAAAATTGTTAATATTCTTTTTGCGACCTGGCAGCTCGGCGCTCCGGTTTTCATCATGGGTAACGGAGGCTCGGCTTCCACGGCTTCGCATTTCGCTGCCGATTTGGCGAAGACCGTCAATGATTTGCCGGGCAAGCGGGGAATTCGCGCTCTGGCTCCATGGGACAACATTCCTCTTATGAGCGCAATCGTGAATGATCGGCTGAAGGAGGATTATTTCACGGCGTGGCTGGATACGTTTTTTTTGGAGCCACGCGAATTTTCCAAGCTTCGCATCCCAGTCGGTATTGGAATCAGCGTTCATGGCGGCAGCGGTTCGGACTTTGGCGGCAATTGGTCGCAAAATCTTTTGAAGGGACTCCAATACATCAAGGACCGTTCTGGCATTACAATCGGATTTTCCGGATTTGACGGCGGTCCGATGGCAAAGATGGCGGACGTCGCGGTGGTAGTGCCGGTTGAGGAAAAAAGTCTTGGCACGCCGCTGGTTGAATCCTTCCACGTGGTGCTTACCCACCTCATCGCCTTCCGTCTCAAAGAACTTATTTCAGAAACAAAGAGCGCTTAACCGGCGCTCTTTTTTTGTTGACTTTGCGTGAAAATAACCTTACCTTGTTGGTAGAACTTTGACCCCATCAAGAAAGGAACGTATGAAAATTTTTCTTGATACGGCCGACCTCAACGAAATAGAAAAGTGGCTGAAAACCGGAATTTTGGATGGAATTACCACCAATCCGTCAATTCTCAAAAAGGCCGGCTGTACCAATCCGCTGGATGCCTGGAAGAAAATCGTTGACTTGAAGTCGCGATACACTTCCAAGCCGATTTCGCTAAGCGCCGAAGTTTTCCGCGACGACCCCGATGGAATGTTGGAACAGGCCCGGTCATTCGTCAAAGAGATGAATTATCCCGGTCTCGCGATTAAGATTCCGATTTTGGGCACTGACGGCACCGACCGTTTGTCGGTAATTCGCCAGTTGAGCAATGAAAAAATTGCGGTCAACTGCACTTGCTGCATTACCTGGTTCCAGGCATTTGCCGCCGCCAAGTCCGGCGCGAAATACGTCAGCTTGCTTTATCGGCGGATTATGGACTGCGGTCTGGACGGCCTCGCGATGATCAGCAAGACGCGCGTGCTGATTGACCAGCATCACCTGCCGTCCGAGATTATCGTCGGCAGCATCAGAGCGGCTCAAGACGTTTTTGACGTTTATGAGGCGGGCGCTCACATCCCGACAATTCCGCCGAAATTTCTCCCGGAAATGATGTTTCATCAAAAGAGCGTGGAAACCCAAAGGCAATTCCTTCGCGATGCCGGCGTATCAATGCCTTAAAACTGCTGCGTAACACAGCAGTTTTTTATTTGGTTATAATCATAGGAGCGCAGGATTCTACAATGACCAAGACCATTTTTATCACCAGTCTTAATCCTTTCGTAACCAGAAACATTCTTTTTACGGATGTGTTCAAAAAACTGACGGCCGCTCCGGACACGCGGCTGGTTATTTTTTGTCCGGATTATAAGAAGGATTATTTTGAAAAAAACTTCCGACAAAACAACGTTGTAATTGAAGGAATAAAGACCGAAAAACTATCCAGGCAGGATATTATTTTCGGTTACTTGGGGCAGTCGCTGGTTAATACCAAAAGACTGGCGATTCGGCGCGGGGAAATTTTATTGAAGAATAAAAAAATCATCAATTACCTAATTGCCATTTTTCTTTCGCAAATTGGGCGGCTGGCCGTCGTAAAAAAAGCGGCAAGGTTTTTTGACCGGCTCACTATTTCTAAAAATAAATTTGCCGCCTATTTTGACCATTACAAGCCGGATTTGGTTTTTGCTCCGGATGTTTTCCATCCCGACGATGTCCATTGTCTGGCAGAGGCCAAACGTCGCCGCATCCGAACCGTAGGAATGGTGAGGTCCTGGGACAACATTACCAACAAGGGATTATTTCGGATAAAACCGGATTTACTGATTGTTAATAATGAGATTATTAGAGACGAGGCAATTCGGTATGAAGATGTAAAGGAGAAAAACATTTTTATTTCCGGCTTACCGCAATTTGATTACTATCTTAATGAACCGCGGAGCGGGCGCGAAGAATTTTTCCGGCGAATCAATTTTGACTCCAAAAAACCGTTGGTATTATTTTCGCCCTGGGGTGGCCGTTTTATTGATACCGATTGGCAGATTTTACAAATTCTAAAAGACGCTATGGCGAACGGCGAAATACCCCAAGATTTGCAATTTTTGGTGCGCATGCCGCCTAACGATACGATACCGATGGGCAGTTTTGTTCCCGACGAGCATTTCCGGATTGAATATCCCTCGCGCCAATTCCAAAACGGGGTCTACCGCGACCAGGAAATGGATCGGCCGGCGATGGTTCATCTGGCGGACAGTTTGTATTATTCCGGTTTGGTCATAGCTTACATGACTTCCCTAAACATTGACGCCTGCGCTTTTGACAAGCCGATTGTAGGCGTTGCTTTTGACGGCTGGGAAAATAAACCCTATCTAAAAAGCGTAAAAAGATTTTTGGATTTTGACCACACGGCGAAAATGCTCCCGACCCGCTGGTGTCCGTTTGCCCGTTCCAAGGAAGAATTGATAGCGAACATCAATCGCTATTTGAAAAATCCCGACTTGGACAAAAAGGAGCGGTCGGAGTTTTTGAAACTGCAGGCCTGGAAAATGGACGGCCGCGCAGGAGAAAGAGTCGCGGACTTTCTACTAACACAAATTCACGAATGACACGCGAATGCTACTAATACAAAAGCAATGCGACTTGTTATTGGTGGCATTCGTAATGATTCGTAGATTAGAATTATGTCCATGAAAACAGTATTTATCACAATTTTTCAGGGCGCGGAGGCGAAAAATATTTTGCGCACCGATATTTATAAAAATCTGATTGCCCACGATGACATCAGGATAGTTTTTTTCGTTGACAGTCCCGAGCGAGCCGAATATTACAAAAAAGAATTTTCCCACCCCAGGGCTTTTTACGAAGCGATAGAAGACACCAACCCGAAGGGATTGGATGCCTTTTTTTCTTCTCTAAGTTTTACTCTTTTGCGAACGGCAACCACTGACCTGCGGCGCAAAATGAATCTGGAAGATAATAGGAATCATCTCGGTTACTATTGGCACTTGCTCCTCAACAGAGTTTTGGCCAGACGGTGGGTCAGAAAACTGGTTCGGGCGCTGGATTATTTATTAGTAAGCAATCATCGGTTCGCGTCGTATTTTGAAAAGTATAAACCGGATGTCGTTTTTTTGGCGCATCTTTTTGATGGACAGGAAATTCATTTGTTGAGGGAAGCGAAGCATCGGGGCGTCCGGAGCATCGGTTTCATAAATTCTTGGGACAAGCTGACGGCGCGCCGCGCCCTTCGTTTGCTGCCCGACTCCCTCGTTGTTTTTAATGAAATCGTCAAAGAGGAGGCGATGCGATATGCCGATATTAAAGAAAAAAATATTTTCGTGTCCGGCATTCCCAACTATGATTGGCACGTCAATTACAAGCCGGTTTCGCGCGGGGAGTTTTGCCAAAAAAATAAACTGGACTCCGCCAAAAAACTTATTGTTTACGCCCCAATGGGTAAGGCATTCAGCAATTCCGACTGGGATATTATTGATTTGATTCAAGATTCAACAACTAACAACTCAATAGCGAACGCGCAGCTATTCGTTCGCTTTCAGCCAAACGATTTTATTGAAAACGAGGAGTTGGAAAAACGTCCGTGGCTGCGCTACGCGATGCCGGGCGTGCGTTTTTCGCGCGCGAGAGGAGTAAATTGGGATATGAGCTTTGATGACATCAAGGGCCTGACCGACACTTTGGCCAACGCCGATCTTTTCATTTGTTACGCTTCCAGCATCAGCGTTGACGCCGCGGTTTTTGATAAACCGGTCATCAATATAGATTTTGAAATCAAGGGAGGGCCGCTCTCCAAATCGCCGACATTTTTTTACAAAACGGAGCATTATAAAAAAGTGGTGAAGAGCGGCGCCATTCAGTATCCCAAAAGCAAGGAGGATTTCCTCCTCTGGATTAACAAATATTTGGCTAATCCAGCCATTGATCGCGAGGCAAGAAAAAAACTTGTTTCGGATCAATGCTGGAAACTGGACGGCAAATCCGGAAGCCGGATTGCGGGCCATATTTTGTCATTTGACTAGGATTGTTCGGCGTGTTACGCTCGCGGCAGTGTTAGAATACTGCTCAGTACTTTAAAAATGGAGGTGCGCGGTGGACAAAAGAGCGGTTCTTGTTGCGAGAGACGTTGCTCCCTCGGATTGTTTCAATCTTTTGGGGCCGGTTTTAAAAGAGCGCGGGTTTGGTGTTGACCTCATCATCGGCAACGGGAAGCCGTTAGCCAAGACGATGGAGGAAATTGCGCTTGCGGCGTCTCGCGCGAATGTTGTTGTCCTGGGGATGTCGTCTTCTGCGGAACTTGCGCGGCCCGAAATTGTTGCCGGCAAAGCGGCACGAAACGCCGGAGTGCCTTATGGCTTCTACGGGGACATGCTCCGTTGTTGGGCGCGAGCGCGGCCTGGCGCTTGGTTTGAGGAGCTTGCCTCAAGCGCTGCTTTCTATCTTGGCGTTACGCATAGAGACGCCGATGGGGCTCGCGAGGTTTTCCCGAACGCCAAGCTTTTTTGCACGGGCAATCCGCTTCGCGAGGAGATGGCCTTCCCGCGATTCACGCGAGAAGAGGTTCGCGCAAAACTCGGCGTCGTACCAGGAGACAGGCTGGTAATTGCGCCGTGTGGTAAGTTTGCGGCCGGAAACATGGCCCTTTGGACGGTTTTAATGGAAGCTATCTCGTTCCTTGTAGATGCCAACGGGTTCGTTATGAAAAAGGATGGCCCGCGGCTCCAGCTTGTTCTGGCAACACATCCCGGAGATCGGACGCCGTACGCAGTGGATGCCGAGACGAAAAAAGAGATGAAACTTTATGAAGAACTTGTTTCTTTAAGTCCTGTTCCTGCAAGAATCGTAGGTAAAGACGTTTTTCCAATCCACGATTTGGTGGCAGGCGCCGATATCATAGTGCAGTTTGATAGCTCTGCGTGGGTCGCGGGGGCGTATCGGGGTGTTCCAGTGATAAGCCTTGGCCTTGAAGTGCTGTTTCGCCGTTATGAAAAAGCGGTAGGTAGCAGAGCGCTTGAGGCGGTTGAGGATGGCGTTTCGGAATTTGTCATGGCAGACGTTCGCAAACTTGCCGAAGCGATTCAAAGACTTCTTACGATTACCGGGTTCATCACGATGCGGGCACGCCAACACGAACTTTATCCGATGCCGACAGAGCGCGGTATGGCGCTTCGCAAGATTGCGGACGCGCTTGCGCAGATCTAAAATCGGTCCAACCACCCTTATGAGGGAATTCGTTTTTTACGAATTCCCTCTTTTTTTAAAATGTGACTTTACGGCTTTTGTAATGTGTTGTACACTCTGGACGGTTCTTTGTTAGGAGAATATGGATGAGCAGCGATGACAAGGATAGTTTGAAAAAGCGCCGCGAACAGGCGCTTGTTGAGCATGACCAGCGCGCTCGGGAAATTACCCAGTGGGTTAAGGAGCACAAGGGCGTCAAGGGGCTTGTCAATCCGTACGTTACAAGCGTAACTCCGGATTCTGTCAACGAAATTATTGCGGCAATCAAGCAAGAATTGGAGAACGGCCGAAAAGAGGACGCCCACATTCTTCTGAATGTGATGTCTTATTTGCAAAGTTACGATTTCACTACCGCCGATGAGGCTGGTCAAAACACCCAGGGTTTTTGCTTGGCGGTCAGCGAGGTGGGTATCGCCCTGCGTCACTTGCGGATTAATCCCAAGAACGCTATGCGTTATCTGATTTATCGCTACAAGTTTAAGACTTTGGCGAACAGGCTCGCATTGTTTGATTTCGTGCCGGTTTTGCACTTGGAGTCAACGATGGTGTGCAATTTGCGTTGCATTATGTGCTACCAGTCCGACCCGAAGATGCAAGGGGAAATTAACAGCGCGCGAGTCAAAACGATGCCATGGGACCTGTTTACCAAAGTGGCTGATGAAGCGGCCGCGCGCGGTTGTTGCGCCGTGGTGTTTGCCGGTCGAGGAGAGCCGACGCTTAATTCCCGGTTTTCCGATATGCTGCGTTACTGCCATGATAAGGGAATTTTGGATATCAAGTTCAACACCAACGCGATGACTTTGACCGAAGCGAAAGTTCGGGAATGGCTCTCGCTGGGCTCTTTCCTGACTATTGTGTTTTCGGTGGACGCGGCGGACAAGGAAACTTTTGAGAAAATCCGGATTGGTGCCGATTTTGACAAGATTGTCAGCAACATCAGGATGTTCAATCGCATTCGCCGCGAGGAGTTTCCCGATTCGCCCATTCGCACCCGAGTCAATATGGTCACCTTCCGAGATGACCAAGATGCCGAGAAGGCGCGCGCGTTCTGGTCGCCGCTGGTTGACGAATTTTCTGCGCGCAACGCCACTCCCGAACAATCCGGCAGTATCTATCAGTACGGTCCGGACGGTGTACCGCTGAATATTGCGCCAAGCAAAACTTGTAGCCAGCTTTTCGGCCATCTCTATGTCTGGGCTGATGGTACGGTCAATCCGTGCGAAGACGACTATTTGAGTCATCTCCGGCTGGGTAATGCTCGTACCGAATCCATTTACGACATTTGGAATGGCCCGAAGATGATGCAGCTGCGGATTGCTCATATGAGCGGCAGAAGGAGCGTCTGCCATCCTTGCAATAATTGTTCCAGGTGTTAAGCGAGATGCAAAATGACAGACAAGAAAATTGAAGTTTGCCTTGCCGGTTTTGGAAATTTTGGGAAGAAACTTTTCTCCTATCTGGAGAAAATGCCGGAATTTCTGGTCAGGTATATTTATCATCCTAACCAGGAGAAATCGGCGCAGTACGGACCTTTGGGAACGTCAGACATACATTGCATCTTGAACGACCCGAATTTGGAAGCTGTTATCATTGCGACGCCGCATGACCAGCATGTCGGTTTGTTGGAACCTCTGCTTCTCCTCGGTAGACACCACGTTTTCGTGGAGAAACCGATGACGGCCGTTTGTGAAGAGGCTTTGGCCTTGGAACAGGTGTTTCTGGCCTACCGGAAACGGAAAGTGTTTATGGTCGGCCACAATCAGCGGCGCGAGGCGGTGTTTCGCAAAGCGAAGGAACTGCTGGACAAGAAGGCAATCGGATCCGTGGTGGATGTGAGTTTCAATTTCTCCCACGGCGGCGTCTACAACATAGACCCGGGCAATTGGCGGTGCGACAAGAAACGGACCCGCGAAGGGCCGCTGATTACCTTGGGAAGCCACGCGATTGATACGATTCATTATCTGTTTGGGCCGGTGCGATCGGTTTGCGCCACAATCCGGAATGTATCGGGCAGAACGACGGCGCCCGATTGCAGCGCGACCTTGATGAGTTTGGACAACAACGTGGCCGTTTCGCTTCACGTAAATTACAACGTGCCGAGCGAGAAGCGTTGCGTCATTTCGGGCACCGAGGGAGTGATTTATATAGACAGGGACAGAATTTTCCTGCGTTTGGGAAGGGATACCGACAAGATGCCCACACGCAAGGAAAAGCTGACTGTCATTTCCGTTGACACTGTTCGGGAAGAATTGCAGGAATTTTCCGACGCAATTTTGAAGGGCAAGAAGGTTGAAACCGGCTTTGCCGAAGGCGCGGCAGTAATGAAGGTACTGGAGGCCTGCTACCGCAGCTCGTTAGCAAATAAACCAATACGACTCTCATTGTGAGGGTCGTTTTTTTGTGACAAACTAATTTCAATACGAGTTCAAATATCAAATGGAGCGGCAGATAATAGTAAATTATCACTATGTAGAAAATCCGTCCCCGCGGTTTTCCGGTATTTTTCCTTGTTCAGTAGAAGATTTTAATAGGCAGATTAATTTTCTTTCGCAAAATTATCGCATCGTTTCACCGTCCGAAGTTTTTGAAGTGGCCAAAGCGGGCAATGGCGAGATGCTTGCCGCCGTAACGTTTGATGACGGCCTTAAAGACCAGTATCAAAATGTCCTGCCGATTTTGAAAAAATATAAAGTAGCGGCTGCCTTTTTTCCCATCACCGCCACTCTTGAAGGGCATTTGCCAACGGCCCAGAAAATTCACGTTCTTTTGTCGCGTCTTTCGGCGGCCGAGATGTGTGATACATTCAACAAATTTATTAAAGAATTTTATCCGGATTTGGAATCCGCGTATCAAATACCGAAAGATCGCCGATTGACCGACAAGCGGATGCATGAGGATATTTGCAACGCCAACTTTAAGGAAACGATGATTTTTTTACCAGAAGACATAAAGGGGCGGTTTCTTCGTTATGTTTTCAAAAACTTGGGGTTAAATGAAAAAAGTATCAGCGAAGAACTTTTTATGAGCTCTGAAGAAATCGCGGATCTAAAAAAACAAGGCATGATAATCGGCGGCCATTCTCACAACCACTACGCGATGAATGTGGTCGGTGAAGAAACGTTAAAAAAGGACATTGAACTAAACAAGGAAATTTTATCCGGCATTTTGAAGACGGCGCCGACAATTTTTTCATATCCGCACGGCCGATACAGCGACACGGCGCTAAAAATCCTCAAAGAAGCTGGCTATCGTTATGCCTTTACTATAGAAAAGCGGGGGGTGGCGGCGAGCGATGAACCGCTATTGATTCCCCGTTACGACACCGCCGATCTGAAAACTATGCTGAGCTTTCCGAGGTTATAATATACGCATGCGTAAAAAAGTCTTAATTCCGCTATTCAATCGCGCCCATTACGGGCGTTTGCGGTCTGTATTGGAAGCCGTCAAAAAACATCCCGAATTGGAACTGCAATTAATGGTTGGCATTCCGGCGGCCTATGACCATTTTCTGACCAACATCAAAAACAGCCGGCCGCATTCGTGGATATCGGCATTGCCGTGGTATTTCCGGGCGCGACTGTTGTCAATTATTGATTTTTTCAAGCCGGGAACAATTTTGAAAAATGATTTTTTGGCGCGCGGGATTTTAAATGACGGTTATGCGATAAACTCCCGGGTGTCGCTATTTCTGGACGGGGGAACGTCGGAAACGATGGCCAAGTCGGTGGGTCTGGGAATTATGGGCATCGTGGACGAATTGAAACGGCTCAAGCCCGACGTGGTTTTTGTGAACGCCGACAGATTTGAAATGATGGCAGTGGCTCTGGCCGCGTCTTATCTGAATATTCCCATTGCCCACAACGAGGGTGGCGACATCAGCGGCACGCTTGATGAAAGCGTTCGCCACGCCATCACGAAACTTTCCCACGTGCATTTTACGGCCACCGAAGCGAGCCGCAGGCGAGTTCTGCAGATGGGAGAAGACCCGAAGCTTGTTTTTACCGTCGGTTCGCCGCCCATAGACACGATTAAGCAGCTTGATTTGAAATTGCCAAAAGATTTTGCGTCCGGACTGGACGCCGACAAACCGTTTTTGTTGGTGCTGCTCCATCCGGTCGCCACCGAAAGCAAGGAAAGTAACGCTCAAATGGCGCGCGAGGTTTTGGGGGCTATTGACGCCCTGGGTATGCCGACTTTATTGCTTGGCTCCAATATTGACGCCGGTTCGGATGAGGTTGGGAAAATTGTCAGGCAATGGCGCGATTCCAAAAAGTTATCCAATGTATTTTTTACCAAGCATCTGCAGCCAAATGATTTTTATCGCGCCTTGGCCAACGCTGCCTGCGCCATAGGCAATTCCTCCAGCTTTATTCGCGAGGGTGCCTATTTCGGGACGCCGGCGGTGGTTGTCGGTTCTCGTCAGCAAAATCGCGATCGTGGAAAGAACATCAAAGACGCGGAAACTGAGGCCGGCGAAATAAAGAAAGCGATTCAATACCAGATTAAACATGGTCGCTATCCGTCCGACAAGCTGTTTGGCAGCGGCAACACGGGGCCGGCTATTGCTGATGTTCTAGCCAAGGTCAGTCCGCGGATCCAGAAAGAATTTCACGAGGTCTAATTTTATGAAACAAACCGTTTTTTTGGCTATTCCGCACCATGTTTTTACATCCGATCTCTTGCGGACAAAATATATTGACTATCTACTTTCAAAATTCAAGGTAGTGGTCTTCACGCCGTCAATTGATTCGGAAACGGCCGAAAAATATAAATATCCGCAGTCGCCGGACATTACCTATATAAAGTATCCGCTGGAACATCCGAGGTTTTGGAGCCTTTTTAAATTTTTGAGAATTTCGTTGGTTAACGAGTTTGATTATCTGGCCTCCATCAAGTATTGGTACAGGCGTCCCAATTACCGAGACAATTGGAACCGCCGAATTTTAAGGTTTTTTGGCCGCCCGTTTTCGTGGTTATTTACCGCCAACTTTTTCAGCCGACTGGAAAATATTTTATTGCCAAAATCGCGGAAATTTGAACAGCTGTTGCAAGAATATCATCCGGCGCTGGTAGTAACCGCGACGCCGGGCTTCAATCCGTGGGAAGCGCCGTTTATCATCTGGGCCAAAAGGCATGGCATACCGACGGTAGCGGTGAATTTTACATGGGACAATTTAACCATGAACGCCAAACATATGCGGAAAACCGATTATTTAATTGCCTGGAATAACGTAATGAAAAAAGAGGCGATTGATATTCATAAATATGCCGCCGACAGAATATTTGTTTCCGGCACGCCGCGTTTTGACCCTTATTTTGTTCCGGATAAAAACGAACCGACACGCGAAGAATTTTTGCGCTCCAAGGGCCTGCGTCCGGAATACCCGACGCTTTTTCACACAACCGTCACCAAGGCCTACCCTTTTCAGAAAAAATATATTCACGATCTTATTAATTTACGAAGAACAAAGCAGATACCCTACGTCAATTTATTTATTCGCACCCACCCGCTGGATCTTTATAAGAATTATGAAGAATTTTACAAAGTGCCGGATTTGTACATAGAAAAAGCCGGACAAGAAATTGACGGTAACGTGGAAATGAATTACCAGGATTTGCTTAATCTCAAATACTCATTGAAATACACCGACCTGAATATAAACTATGCTTCCACTATCACCATTGAAGCCTGCGTTTTTGATAAGCCAATAATCAACATAGGTTTCATAGACCGGTTTGCGTTGGCGTACGAATTTAGCCACTATAAGCCGATATACGACAGCGGAGCAGTGCGTCTGGCAAAAACCGATGAGGACTTGCCCAAGTTGATAAATGCCTATTTGGCAGACCCCAAATTGGACAGCGACCGGCGCGACAAGATAGTTAAAGATTACGTTGGATATACAGATGGCCTATCATATAAACGAAGCGTTGATTTTTTAGAGAAAATAATTCAATGAAAATTTTAGGAGTTATAACAGCCCGCGGCGGTTCCAAGGGAATCCCCGGGAAAAATATAAAACCGCTGTTGGGCAAGCCGCTCATTGCCTACACGATTG